>Ga0247719_1000008_pt1 | contig 204748 bp, 189 predicted proteins | sample 41E_DmetaG_FD_189046 | JGI IMG/M metagenome (GOLD analysis project Ga0247719, IMG submission 189046) | Soil microbial communities from hillslope of Landscape Evolution Observatory, University of Arizona, Oracle, AZ, United States - 4-1-E_D | ecosystem: Engineered > Artificial ecosystem >...
CCCACCCCTGCCCCTTGTCCTCAGGAGCACCATGTCCTCACGACGTGAGGTGTCGAGCCTCGCCGCGATGGCGAAGAAGCGAGACACCGACGACTTCCAGCGCATCCGCCAGAGCGATCCCGTCCGCGGATGGGACGACGACGAGCCCGATCCTGAAGCATCCACCTATGCCTTCGCCGAGCACGGCCCCGACCCGGTGCCGGCGTGGGTCATCACCTCCGACGCCGCTCGCCAGTACGAGCTCGGCGAGCTGAAGAGCGGCAAGGAGGCGACCGTCCACCTGATCGAGCGGCGCCTCGGCGACGCCACGAACGTGCTGGCGGCGAAGCGGTACCTCAAGTTCGAGGACCGCATGTTCCGCAACGACGCCCGCTACCGGGCGGGCCGCCGCACCGGTGAGAGCCGACTCGACCGGGCCATCGCCCGCGGCAACCGCGCGGGCATGGCGTTCCGGGCCCAGCAGTGGCTCGACACCGAGTTCGACGCGCTGTGCCGGCTGTGGGTCGCCGGCGCGCCGGTGCCGTATCCGGTGCAGAAGCTCGGCAACGAGCTGCTGCTCGAGCTGATCGGCTCACCCGAGCAAGCGGCTCCACGGCTCGTGCACGCCAAACCGAGCGCAGAGCTGTCGGAGCACCTCTGGCACCAGTTGCTCGACGCTCTCCGCGTGATGATCGGGATCGGCCTCGTTCACGGCGACCTCAGCCCCTACAACACGTTGGTCGACGGCGACCGCCTCGTCATCATCGACTTCCCGCAGGCAGTCGACCCGATAGCGAACCCCGAGGGGCTCGAGCTCCTCCAGCGCGACGTCACGACGATGGGCCGCTGGTTCGAGAAGCGCGGGGTGGCGTGCGATCCGAGCGAGGTGATGGCCGACCTCGTCGGTCTCCTGTTCTGAGGTCGCCATGACCGTGATCTGAGCCGTTCGGCCCCGCGTCACCGTCCGATCGCGCCATTGACCCTTCGAGGGACCGACCGTACGTTCGCCTCAGAAGACCGAAAGGGCGCAAGTGGTCGTTCCCACCCATGGGGCACGGCTGGGGGGTGTTCGTCGGCCGTCGCGACGCGCCCTGCCCGCGCCGGCGACGGCGGCGACGGCGGCGACGGCCTCACGCGTCGCCATCCCGCTGGACGAGCCCGACGCCCAGCGGGTCGACCTCGTCGGGGCCAAAGCGGCGAACCTCGCGATCGCCGCGTCGGCCGGTCTCCCCGTGCTGCCCGGCTTCGGCGTCACGGTGCCTGCGGTGGCGGCTGCCGTCGTAGCCGGCGGGTTCGCTCACCTCGCAGGCGACGTCCTCGACGAGTTGCACGCTGCGTGGCGTCGCGTCACCGAAGAGGGACGGTGGAGCGTCGTCGCGCGGTCGTCTGCGGTGTCGGAGGACGCCGAGGGCTCGTCGATGGCCGGACGCTTCCACTCGGAGCTCGACATCGGGGGTTGGCGGGCGTTTCTCGGCGCGCTCGATGCGGTCGCGGAGTCGGCCAAGGTGGTGTCGCTCGACGGATCCGACGCGATGGAAGTCCACGACATGGCGATCGTCGTCCAGCGGTTCGTGCCCGCGGCGTACGGCGGCGTGCTCTTCGGCGCCGATCCGGTGAGCGGGCGCACGGATCGGTTCACCCTCGCCACGGTGACCGGGGGTCCTGACGCACTGGTGAGTGGCGTCGACGGCGGCTCGCAGCAGCTGATGACGAAGCGGGGCAGGCCGCTGCGCTTCGAGGGCGACACGTCGGTGGCCCCGCCACCGCGCCGCGGTCGCGAGCTCGCAGCCATGGCCCGGCGCGCCGCGGTCGTATTCGGTCATCCGCAGGACATCGAGTGGGCGGTCGACGGCGACGGCGCGCTGTGGCTCCTGCAGTCGCGTCCGGTCACGACGCTCGGGGTCGCGCCCGCAAAGGGACACATCTTCGGCCCCGGTCCGGTCGCGGAGACGTTCCCCGATCCGCTGACGAAGCTCGAACAGGAGCTCTGGGTCGTCCCGCTTCGCGAAGGGATGGTCCACGCCATCGACCTGACGGGCGCGGTGCCACGTGCACGACTGCGCGGCTCGTCGATCATCGAGTGCGTCGACGGCCGCGCCGCGGTCGACCTCGCACTCATCGGCGCGATCGACGAGCAGTCACTCGCGAAGAGGCTCGACCCGCGCCCGATGGTGCGCCGCCTACGAGCGGCCTGGCGAGTGGGTCGCCTCCAGCGAGCGATGCCGAACCTCGCCCGAGAGCTCGTGGCGGCGGTCGACGCCGACCTCGCCCGCGTGCCACCGCTCTCGACGCTCGACGACGACCGTCTCCTCGCCGTGCTCCTCGGCTCGCGGCGCGCACTCGTCGCGCTGCACGGCCAGGAGATCCTCGCCGGGCTCCTGAGCGGCGGGAGCCAAGGCCCAGCAGTCGGCGAGTCGGGTGCCGGTCGGGCGCTGCGAGCCCTGCACGCGGCACGACGCGCGGGCGTTCCGGAGGCGCGCATCACCGCGATGTTCCCCGACGTCCTCGCGCTCGTCCCGCCCGCCATTCGGCCGGTGACCGCGCCGCCGCCACCGGCGCCAGGCGCGGCGAGCGACATCGCTCCACCGCTCGACCCCCTCCCGGCGGCGGAGGCCACGATGACCGGGCTGCGGGAAGACCTGCGGCTGCGGGTTCGCTGGGTGCAGGAGCTTGCTGCCCTCGCTGCGTGGGAGCTCGGCGCGCGACTCTGCGCCCGTGATGTCATCGACTCGATCACCGACGTCCGGCACCTCGACCTCTCGACGCTCGAGGCTGCGTTTTCCGGGGGCCGGCACGTCGCGGCCCGAGTCACCGACCGCCGCGACTCCGGTCCCCCGCTGCCGGCGATGTTCCGCCTCGACGGTGCCGGACGCCCGCACGCGGTGGTGGATCCCTCGGGCAAGGTCGGCCAGGGGGCCGGCGGTGGACGGCGCAGCGGCATCGTCGTGCACGATCCACGCGACATACCGGGCGACGGCGCCGGTGTCGCCGCGGTGCTGGTGACGACGACGCTCGATCCGTCGCTCGCCGCGTCGCTGCCCCATGTCGTCGCGCTCGTGGCCGAGACCGGAAGCGTGCTCAGCCACCTCGCCATCCTCGCCCGCGAGCTCGGCGTCGCCACGGTCGTCGGGGTCCCCGACGCTCGGAACCGCTATGCCGCGGGCTCCTCGATCGTCGTCGACGGGACGAGCGGAGCCGTGGAGGTGCTCGAGGCATGAGGAGGCGGACGTTCGTCTACATGGTCCCCGTTGCCGCAGCACTGGCGGCTGGTGCGTACGTGCTCGTCTACCTCTACCGGTGGGAGTGGCACCGCGCGCTCATGGCCGGCGTGTTCATGCTCACGCTCGAGATCGGCATCGGGGTGGCGCTGGTGCTCGAGCGGCTCCGCTCGATCGAGGCGCGCCTCGACGCCAGCGAGCGCGCCGCTGCGGCCACGGCCAAGGAGGTGGTCGCCGGCACCCGGGTGGAGCCGGCGGAGCCCTTCGCCTGGCTGTCGGAGGCGTCGACCCGCCTGTCGGTGTTCGTGCCGATCCTGCTCGGCGCGGGTGTCGTGCTCTCCGCGATCGCGTGGCTCGTCGAGCGAATCGCCAAGACCACGGCAGGCGCCACGATCGAGCGCTCGCTCGCCCTGCGTCTCCAGCCGTTGATGGTGGCGGACGGCGTCGTGTCCGGCCGCGCCGGCGTCGGGGTGGCGCTTCCCGTCCGTCCAGGAGCCGGACAGCCCCTGCGCAGCCGGATGCGGATGGCAGCCGCCGTCATGGCGATCGTCGCGCCGATGCTCGTGCTCGGCGGTGTCGTCGACAACCTCGGCGACGCGACCCAGAACCGTCCCGACGTGATCGACCGCACATCGGCAGGTCGGGTGGTGCTGCGCGTCGACCACCGGAACCTGTCCGGGGGCGAGGAGACGACGGCCCGCTCGCTGTGGGGGGCGTGCTCGAACCAGATCGGGACGACCTACCGGCTGACCGGCGTCGAACTCCTGTCGGACGGACGGGTCGAGATGAGGGTCCGTCCGGCGATCGGCAAGTACGCCGAGCGCCGGCTGCGGGGATGCTTCGGCGACGCGACCGTCGACTCGGTCCGGGCCGAGGTCGTCGACGTCTCGACCCGCTGACTACTCGTACGACTTGCGGACGCCGACCCAGATGCGGCGGGGCGCGTCGAGCACGCGGCTCACCGCGACAAGAGCTGTCGGTGCCTTGTTGATCTCACCCTGACGGAGCCGCGACGCGAACGCGATCTGCTCGAGCGAAGGGGGGCCGACGGCGAGGTTCCGGCGCACGGCCTCCGCGCTCGACAACCCGTCTCGGGCCACCAGATACGCCGCGGCCATGGTGCCCGTGCGTCCCACGCCCGCGCCGCAGTGCACGAAGACTCGCCCGTCGCTGTTCTCGACGATCTCCAGGAAGCGCTCGACGAGCGCAGGAGCCGGCGCCTGGCCGTCGCGGAGCGGCAGGTGGAACCGCGTCAGTCCGAGGCCGGCGAGCGCCGCCTCGTCGACGTGGATGTCCTCCTCGGCCCGGAGATCGACGATCGTCGACACACCCTTCGCGGCCAGCGCCTCGTAGCCGCGCGCGCCGGGCGCCGCGCCCCGCCACACGTGGTCGTCGACCACCGTGAAGTTGGTGATCGGGAGGTCGACGCCGGCTTTCGGCGTGACCCGTTGGAGCACGAGGTGCGACGCCAGGATCACCAGGTTGCCGATGACGAGGAACGCGATGGCGCCGAGCAGCAGCCGCATCGGCCACAAGTATCTGCCCGCCCGCAGCGGGAACGGCCGCGGGGCCGCAACCTCCAGCATGTCTTCAGGCTTCGACCGGGCCACAGGGGCGCTTGAACGAGCGCACGCAACGGTCTTCCCCGGCGCACGCCGCTTTCCCTCCCGAGGGGGACGAAGCGCTCAGTCGAGGAGGGACAGGACGAGCCCGTCGAGGATGTCGGAAACCGACACCAGACACTCGGCGAAGTCGAAGTACCGCATGATCGTGACGAGCACGAGCGCGCCGCCGACGATCACGTCCGCCCGTTCGCGCTCGAGGCCCGGGTTGTGGACGCGGTCGCGGAGCCGCTCCGTCGCCAGTGTCCGGAAGACGTCTTCGGCCGCGTCCTTCGTGAGGAGGAGGTGGTGGACCTGTTCGTCGTTGTACGGCACGCCGAGCTCGACCGTCGCGATCGTGGTGACCGTGCCCGCGAGACCGATGAACCGGCGCGCCTCGAGAGACGAGGGGACTTCCCGCACGACGTCGTCGAGGTGCTGGCGGATGACCACCATGGCGTCGGAGAGCTCGCCGGCGTCGGGGGGATCGCTGTGGAGGAACTTCTCGGTGACGCGGACGCAGCCGATGTCGACCGACAGGACGCCATCGGGCTCGGTCGTCCCGGCGACGAACTCGGTCGATCCGCCGCCGATGTCGACGACCAGGAACGGACCTTCCGACGGGTCGAGCCCAGTGGTCGCACCACGGAACGAGAGCCGTCCCTCCTCGTCGCCGCTGAGGAGCTCCGGCCGGACGCCGAGTATCTGCTCGCACGCGTCGAAAAACCCGTCGCGGTTCGACGCATCACGCGCGGCCGACGTGGCCGCCATCCGGATCCGCTTCACATCGTGGCGGTCGATGACCTCCTTGTACTCCCGGAGGACGTCGAGCACGCGGTCGATCGCTTGGGCCCCGAGGCGGCCGCTGGCGTCGACGCCTTCGCCGAGGCGGGTGATGGTCATCCGCCGATCGACCGCCCGGCCTGCGTGGTCGGCGACGAGCAGCCGCGTCGAGTTCGTCCCGCAGTCGATGGCGGCGACGTTCACGACCGTGCCTCGGCGCTCTCCTCGGCCAGACGGGCTGCGACCCACCGGCCGACGGGATCGTCACCGCCGGCGAGATGGAACGCGTAGTGCGCGTGGAGGCACTTCACACCCACGCGGGTGCCCCCGACGCCGCCGCTCGGACGCGGGCCCTGATGGTCTGGCGGTAGCAGCGCGTCACGCTCTGCCGCGTATCGCTCGTGCGCAGCCGCAATCTCGACTGCGTCGACCTCCGCCTCCGCGCGTCGCACACCTCCCGCGGCCTCCAGCCGGCTGACGCGCTCGTGCTCACGCTCACCAACGAGCCAGTAGAGCGTCGGCATCGGCGTGCCGTCGTCGAGCAGCGGTGCGTTCTTCAACACGATCGGGTCGCCGTCGCCGGTCGCCACGACGACCTCGTAGGCGCCGCGGGGACGGCGGCCGAGCAGCTCGGCGACCCGCTCGTCGACGGTCAACGACCGTGCTTGCGGCGGCGCCGGCGCAGGAACCAGAGGATGACGAGCACACCGGCGACGACGGGAATGGCCCGCTTCGCGACGGGCACGCCGGCTGCGTCGAGCAGGTCGACGGGCTGGGCCGGCTTCGAGTCGATCTTGCGCACCTCCTCGGCAGCGCGCGGCGGAGGCGTCACGGAAGGACCCGTGGGCTGACCGCTCGAGTTGCCGTTCGTGCTGGCCGTGGTCGTCGCCGTCGTCGGCGCGCCCGACGTCGAGCCGTTGCCAGCGGCGGCCGCGGCACCGGACGTCGCGGCGACCTCGGCGACATCGGCCACCTCGGCCGCGGCTTCGGGGGCGGCGGGAGCAGCCGACCATGCGGGCTCTTCCACCGCCGCCGGCTCCTCCGCAGGCTTCGCCACCGGCGCGTCGGTCACCGCCGCGTCGCTCAGGAGGTCGTTGTGGAGGCAGTCGACGAACTGGCCGAGCAGCTTCGACGAGACGTCGGCGAGGACGCCACGACCGAACTGCGCCACCTTCCCGGTCACGGTGAGGTCGGTGACCACCTTGACCGCTGTGCCGTCTCCGTCGGGGGTGAGGGTCGCGGTGATCGTGGCGTTCGCGTTGCCCTGACCGCGGGTGTCACGACCCTCCGCCTTGAGAACCGCCTTCCGGCCACTGTCGTCCTTCTCGAGGAAGCGCGCCGCGCCCTTGTACTGCGCGGTGATGGGGCCGACCTTGACCTTGACGATGCCGCGGTACTCGTCGCCGGCGACCTCCTGCAGCTGGGCGCCCGGCATGCACGGGGCGATGCGTTCCACGTCGGTCAGCACGTCCCACGCCTGATCGACGGGGACGTCGACCCGGAACTCGTTGGTCAGCTCCATTGCGCGAGATCCTCCAGGGTGTCGACGTCTGCGGGAGTGCCCGGGCACGCTACCTCGCTGACGAGGTCGGGCCGTCGGCGCATGAGAGACCTTGCCCCTTCGTCGCCCGTCGTATCCAGAAGCGGCCACACCTCTCGCGCGAGGCGCACCGGATTCCGCCGCTGGCCGTCGTAGGAGGCGACGACGATCGGCGTCGTCGTGGCCGCCGCGACGGCGCGCCACGCGTCGGCGGAGATGAACGGCTGATCGGCGAGACCGACGACGACGGCGTCGTGGCTCTGCCGGTCGGCGTGACCGATGGCGACCGTCAGCGACGTCGCCATGCCCTCCGCCCACGACGGGTTGTGCACGCGCGTGACGTGGTCCGGCACGACGGCGCCGACATCGGCGGCTCCGGTGACGACGATCACCTCGTCGACACCCGCCGCGATCACCGCGTCGAGCGCCCATGCCACGAGCGGGCGGCCCTTCAGCGGCGTCAGCAGCTTGTGAGCGTCGCCTCCGAAGCGCGATCCGGCACCGGCGGCGAGGATCACCCCGGCGACGGTCACGTCAGTCGTAGCGGACGGAGTACACGCGGTGCGGTTGCGAGATGCCCTTCAGGGCGACCTCGTCACCGCCGTCGAACTCGAACTCGCCCGACGACACGCACAGCTCGCGCAGGAGCCCGGACACGAGGATCTCGTCGCCGTTCGCGGCATCCGCGATGCGCGACGCGAGGTTGACGGTCGTGCCCAGGAAGTCGTCGGCATCTCGGATCGCCTCGCCGGTGTGGAGCCCCATGCGGACGTGGACGGGGTTCTCCGGGTGCTCGTCGTTCCACTCCCGCTGCGCCCGCTGGATCGCCTGCGCGCACCGCAGCGCCCGGCTCGCGCTCGAGAAGGCGACCATGAAGCCGTCACCGTGGACCTTGACCTCGAAGCCCGCATGGCGGGCGAGCTCGTCGCGCACGAGGCGGTAGTGCTCGCGCAGGATGTCGTTGGCGCGGTGATCGCCCAGCCGGTCACACATCGCGGTGAAGCCCTCGATGTCGCTGAACATGATCGTGACGGTGCCCTCGGGCGCGACCTGGGCCCGGACCGCCGGCCAGTCCTCACGAACGTCGGCCGCTACGGCGTCGATGCCGCGCGCCTTGTTGCTCCCACCGACGTTTCCACCGGCGCCCGCACCGGCGCCGGCGCCAGGACCGACCTCGCCCCGCCGTCCGGCTCGCGACGCTTCACGTTGCTGATGGCGCAGGTCGCGCTCGAGGTGGCGCTGGGCGCGCTCGAGATGACGTTCGGCTCTTCGCGCCGCGGTGCTCGATCCGCCTGAACCGCCCGTTCCGACGCCGCGCTGCCCGCGAGTCGACGGACCCTTGCTGCGCACGCTGACCCCGCCCATGAACGCGAAGGCGCGCACCCGGATGACCGGCGAGCCGGGGATGATCGGGACGTCCTTGACCTTGGCGTGGCGGCCGCCCATGAAGGCGAACCCTTCGAGGACGACCTCGATGCCTTCCGGCACGATCACGTCGATGCCGCCCATGAACGCGAAGGCGTTGATGACGGCCTCGGCGCCCTTGACCTCGGCCTCACGCAGGTCGAGATGGCAACCGCCCATGAACGAGACGGCGTTCGTCTCGCCTTCGATGCGCCAGCGCCCGCGCTGCTGGTTGCCGCCGAAGACCGACACCGTCCACTTCACCGCTCGCCGCGTGCGGGTGGTGCGGGGAGCTTCGAGTGACGCCGAGGCTTCCGCTCGCAGCGCCGGCCCGTCGAGCACAGGGAGGTCGACGAGCACCCGCTCGATCTCGCGTGCCGTGCGCGCCGCGAACACGTCGCCGACGCGGTCGGAGAACTCGTCGAGGGTCAGCCGCCCTTCGCCGCAGTGTCGCCGGAGCAGCGCGACGGCCTGTTCCCGCTCGGCGTCGGAGATGCGCAACTCGGGCGCACGGGACGACACCTGCGGTACCGGCAGCTCGTCGTTGTCAGCTGACGCCATCAGCCCCCCTGGCGTGGATAGGCCCTTCAGTGTCGCGCAGGCTCGGGACGCGACGCCCAGTTCGGTTGGCGATGATCTCGGCGCAGATCGACACCGCCGTCTCCTCTGGCGTGCGGGCGCCGATGTCGATCCCGATCGGCGCCATCAGCCGGTCGATGCCTGCGTCGTCGACGCCGGCCGCTCGCAGTCGCTCGACCCGCTCGTCGTGGGTGCGCCGCGACCCCATGGCGCCGAGGTATCCCACCCTCGTCGCGAGCGCGCCGACGATCGCCGGCACGTCGAACTTGTGGTCGTGGGTGAGCACGCACACCGCGTCTCGCGGACCGAGATCGGTTCCGTTCGCCTCGAGGTACCGGTCGGGCCAGTCGACCACCACCTCGTCGGCCATCGGGAAGCGCTGCGCCGTGGCGAACACCGGACGAGCGTCGCAGACCACGACGCGGTAGCCGAGGACCTTCGCGACGCGCGTCAGCGCCGCGGTGAAGTCGACGGCGCCGAAGATGATCATCCGCGGAGGCGGAGCGAAGCTCTCGATGAACACCTCGACGTCGTCCTGCCGCGCCTCGCCGTGTCGGCCGTAGTGGCGCGTCGTCGAACGACCGGCGTCGAGCTCGGCCACAGCATCGCGAGCAACGACACGGTCGAGGTCGGCGTCGCCGAGGCTGCCGCTGACCGATCCGTCCGGACGGACGAGGAGCTTCGCTCCGAGGTTCGGCCCGTCGCTGACGGTCGCCAGCGCCACCGGCTCCTCGGCCCTGATGGCCGCCGCGAGCTCGTCGTACAGGCTCACCAGCGCTCGAGCGGCTCGATGAGGAGGTGGACGGTTCCTCCACACGTGAGGCCGACGGCGAAGGCCTCGTCGTCGGAGTAGCCGAACGTCACCCGCCGCGCACGGCCGTCGCCGCCCAGGATGTCGAGCGCCTCGGTGACGACCGCGCCCTCGACGCATCCACCGCTGACCGATCCGGCGACCTCGCCGTCTTCGTTGACGACCATCGTCGCTCCCGGGTCGCGGGGCCCGCTGCCGTCGATCCCCACCACCCTCGCGACGGCGACGCGCTTGCCGGCACGCCGCCACCGGTCGATGTCGTTCAACACCTCTTTCATCTGCGGTTCACCACCTCCGCCAAGCGCTCGAGCGAGGCGAGCGAGTGTCCTTCGATGAACTCGTCAACGTGCGGGAGCGCCGCGGCCATCCCACGGGCCAGCGGGGCGTACCCGGGCGACGCCTTGAGCGGGTTGCACCACACGACGCGGTGCGCGACCCGGTGGAGGCGCGCCATCTGCGCCGCGAGCTCCGCCGGCTCTCCCCGATCCCATCCGTCCGACAGGATCACGACGACGGCGCCACGAGCCATGCCCCGCACGCCGAACCGATCGTTGAACTCGCGGAGCACCTCGCCGAGGCGGGTGCCGCCGCTCCAGTCCTTCACGCCGCGACCGGCCGCCGCGAGCGCAGCGTCCGGGTCGTGCGATGACAGCTCGCGCGTCAGGCGGGTCAGGCGCGTGCCGAGCGCGAAGGCCTCGACGTGACGTCGCCCGACGACCGCGGCGTGGAGGAAGCGGAGCAGCGCGCGGCTGTACGCCTCCATCGAACCGCTGACATCGCACAGGAGGACGAGCCTTCGCGGTCGGGTGTTTCGCTCGAAGTAGGCCCGCCGCGCAGGCTCGCCGTGGAGCTTCATCGCGCGTTGCACCGTCCGCCGCAGATCGGGGTGCGCCGTCGGACGAGACCCCTTCGCGCGCCGGAGCCGGCGCGAGGCCCGGACCGCGGCGGCGAGGCGCATCTCGGCCATGACCTTCCGCGCCTCGTCGAACTCCGCGTGGGTGTAGTCGGCGAAGTCCTTGTGGCGAAGGATCTCGACCGGGCTGTACCGAACCGCGATCGTGTCCGTCTCGTCACCTCTGTCGTCGTCCGCCTCCTCGGGACCGTCGTCGTCCTCGTCGGCGCTGTCGTCGTCGAGCTCGAGCACCACGGGCTCGATCGTCTGCGGAACCCGGATCAGCTCGCGCTGGAGCCAGTACACGGCGAAGGCGTCGTCATAGGCGCGGAGATCTTCGTGACGGCGGAGCAAGGTGGCTCGGCCGGCCCAGTACACGGCCGACCTGGTGTCGATGCCGACCTTGCCGAGCGCGGCGACGAAGTCGAGGACGCTGCGGGTGGGCACGGCCACGCCCGACTTCCGCAGCGTCGTGGCGAAGCCGACGGCGATGCGCTCGACGTCAGCCGGCACGCGCCACCGCAGCGTCGACGAGGCCTGCGACGCCGGCCGACCGCACCCGCTCGTGGTCTTCCCGGTACTTGAGGACCGACCCGAGGGTGGCGTCGACCCACTGCTCGTCGAGAACTGCCCGCCCGAGCGCAGCAAGCGCCTGGGCCCAGTCGATCACCTCGGCGACGCCGGGGGGCTTGAACAGCTCCATCCCGCGCATCTGCTCGACGGCCGCAGCGACCTGACGCGCGAGACGCTCGGTGACCTGTGGAGCGCGCAGCCGGATGATGCTGACCTCGCGCTCGAACCCGGGATGCTCGACCCAGTGGTAGAGGCACCGGCGCTTGAGCGCGTCGTGGACGTCGCGTGTGCGGTTGCTGGTGAGGATGACGACCGGAGGCACCGACGCACGGAACGTCGCCAGCTCCGGGACCGTGACGGAGTAGTCGGCGAGGATCTCCAGGAGGAACGCCTCGAACTCGTCATCGGCCCGATCGACCTCGTCGATGAGCAGCACCGGCGGCGGTCCCTCTCGGTGATCGATCGCCCGCAGCAGCGGACGGCGCACGAGGAACGACTCGCTGTAGAGCTCGTCCTCCGCCTTCGCCACGTCGACCTCGCCCGCCGCTTCGAGGGCGCGGAGGTGGAGGAGCTGGCGGGTGTAGTCCCACTCGTAGACCGCCTGCGCGACGTCGATGCCCTCGTAGCACTGGAGGCGGATGAGCTCCCCGCCCGTCCACTCGCTCAGCACCTTCGCCACCTCGGTCTTGCCGACGCCTGCCTCGCCCTCGAGAAGGACCGGACGCTGCAGCGTCAGCGCGAGGAAGATGACCGTCGCGAGGCCCTCGTCCGCGAGGTACTTGCGGCGCTCGAGCTCGCGCTGCACCTCATCGACGGACGAGATCTCCATTGGCGGTCGAGGCTACGCGGCCGCGCCTCCGACGATGAACCGGCGGCGGTTCAGCTCTGGCGCGTCGATGCCTCTTCGATCGCTCGGCGGGTGAGCACGCGTGCGAGGTGGCGCCGGTACTCGGGTGACGCGTTGAGGTCGGAGGGCGGGTCGAGTCCTTCGTCTGCGGAGGCCGAAGCGTCTTCGACGGCCGCTCCCGACGCGAGCGCCGCCTCGACGGCCGAGGCGCGCACCGGCACCGACGCCATGTTCACGAGCGCGACACCGGCACCCTCCTGATAGGCGGCGGCGACGATCGCCCAGTCCTGCGCTCGGCGGTTGAACTTCTGGTACGACCAGCCCTTGCCCTTCGCGCTCGGGATGCGGATCTCGACCAGCATCTCGTCGGGCTGCACCGCCGTCTCGAGGAAGCCCTGGAAGAACTCGGTGGCGGGCACCTCGCGGCGGGCGCCGCCGGAGCCGGCGATCACCATCGTCCCGTTCATCGCGAGCACGGCAGCCGGCAGGTCGGACGCGGGATCGCCGTGCACCAGCGAGCCGCCGAGCGTGCCTCGGTGCCGGACCTGCGGGTCGCCGACGAGCGACGCCGTGTAGCTGAGCAGCGGCGCCTCGGCCTGGAGCACGTCGGACGTCTCGAGGTCGCGGTGGCGAGTCAACGCGCCGATCGCGACGTGACCGTCGTCGGCGCGGACGTAGGAGAGGTCCCGCAGGCGGCCGATGTCGACCAGCATCGCCGGCGTCGCCAGGCGCAGCTTCATGAGCGGGAGCAGGGAGTGGCCACCCGCGAGCAGCTTCGCCTCGTCGCCATGCTCGGCGAGAAGCGCGAGCGCCTCGTCGACGGTGGCGACCCGGGAGTAGTCGAACTTCGCCGGGATCACTTCGGGGTCACCTCGGCGACACCGGCGAGCGGACCGGTCTTCGGCAGCGTGCCCGCCGCGGCCAGCACGGCCTTGACGATGTTGTGGTAGCCGGTGCAGCGGCAGAGGTTCCCCTCGAGGCCGTGGCGCACGTCGTGCTCGTCCGGCTGCGGGTTCTCCTTCAGCAGCGAGACCGCGGCCATCACCATGCCGGGCGTGCAGTAGCCGCACTGCAGGCCGTGGTGTTCGCGGAAGGCCTGCTGCACCGGGTGCAGTTCGTCGACCGACGGAGCGAGGCCCTCGATCGTCATGATCTCCGACCCGTCCGCCTGCACCGCCAGGAGCGTGCACGACTTCACCGACTCGCCGTCGAGCAGCACCGTGCACGCACCGCACGACGAGGTGTCGCATCCGATGTTCGTCCCCTTCAGCCCGACCGTTTCTCGGATGTAGTGGACGAGGAGCAGGCGAGGTTCGACCTCGTGCTCCTGCTGCTGGCCGTTGATCGTGACGGAGACGCGCACGGCGCAGTTCTTAGTCGACGGCGCGACGATCCGGAGGCGTACGCCTGGAGCGTCGTCAGACGACGAACCGGAACGAGGCGGTGCCGTCGTCCGCCATCGAGAGCTCGCACTCCTCGCGGTAGAGGCCGTCTCGGGCGTTCTGCGCTTCGCCCGGAAAGTACAGCTGCGTGGTGAGGATGCGCCCGCGTTCGGGCTGGACCCTCACGTGGATGTGCCGGGTTCGGCCGGGATAGACGCCCGGGACGATCGTCTCGAGCCGGAACCGGCCCTCGTCGTCTGCGAACTGGTGGCCGCGCAACCTGAAGCCGTCGTTGTCGTACGTGCCTTGGGCGTCGCACTGCCAGACGTCGAGCAGCGCGCCCGCGTGCGGCTCACACGTCGAGCTCACGATGGTGCCCGTGATGACGAGCGTGTCGCCGTCGACCCCGTCGGCGATGTTCGCCCGCTCCGGCGAGTTCGGTGTGAAGAACGGGCCGGCGGTCTGCGCCGGCGTCTCCTCGACATCGTCGCCGTCGACGCATCCAGGCGTCTCCTTCAGCGGTGCGCTCGCTCGCTGGGAGCTGCGGTCGTCGCCGCGCGTGCAGCCTCCGACCGCGACCGCGGCGGCTGCCGCACCTCCGGCGATCAGCAGGTGACGGCGCGACATCGGCAGATCCATGTGCGACATCATCGGCCACATGCCGGAACCGAAGAGCGCGGCGCCGCTGACGCCGCACTGGATGGGCCGCGGCGAGCGCCTCCCGTGGTCGTGGGCGCTCGACCGCATCGAGGCGGAGAAGAACTACTGGATCGTCTCGGTCCGGACCGACGGCTTCCCCCAGGCGCGCCCCGTGTGGGGCGTGTGGTCAGAGGCCGGCCTGCTCCTCAGCGTCGGCGGCGGCGGGCTCGCACGCGCCGAACGGCGGTCTGCGCTGCCGGTGACCGTCCATCTCGACGACGCGATCGACGTCGTCATCATCGAGGGCACGATCGACCGGTTCGCCGGACCCGCCGAGCTCGTCACGACGGCGATCGACGAGGCGGCGCGGCGCGAGGCGATCCCTCGCTACAACGAGAAGTACTCGTGGAACTTCGAGCCGGACACCGACATGTTGAACTTCGTCGTCCGCCCCCACACGGTGCTCGGCTGGCACTCGACGCCGACTGCGGTCGAGGGCGGGACGAAGTGGACGTTCTAGAGCGCGGGGATGTCGCCGTCGGCCGGCGGAGCCGCTGCGGCTGCTGAACCGAGCCCGGCCGCGGCGGGCGGGTCGGCGTACCAGCGGTCGTCCGTCGCTGCGTCGGCACCGAAGGTGACCGCGCGCCAGACCTTCTCCGGCGTCGTGGGCATGTCGATGTGGCGGACGCCGAAGAACGACAGCGCGTCGACGACCGCGTTGTGCACCGCAGGCGTCGAGCCGATGGAGCCGGACTCGCCGATGCCCTTCGCGCCGAGCTCGTTCACCGGCGTCGGCGTCTCCATCGGGATCCGCTCGAAGCTGGGCAGCTCCGCTGCGCTGACGAAGGCGTAGTCGGCGAGGTTCGCCGTGATCGGGTTGCCGTCGACGTCGTAGCGCACCTCCTCGAGCAGCGCCTGCGCGACTCCCTGCGCCAACCCGCCGTGGATCTGTCCGTCTGCGAGGAGCGGGTTGAGGATCCGGCCGGCGTCGTCGACCGCGACAATGCGCGCGACCTCGACGCGGCCGGTGTCGGCGTCGACCTCCACGACCACGAGGTGGGCGCCGAAGGGGAACGTCGGACCGGATCCCTGGTAGTCGTGCTCGACCTCGAGCCGCCCACCGTCGGCGGCAGCGACGACGTCGCCCCACGACTTCGACACCGCCGGCGTCCCCGCGACGTGGAACGAGCGTGCGGCCGCGTCGTACTGGACGTCGTCGACAGCCGCCTCGAGCAAATCCGCGGCCAGGTTGCGGGCCTTCTCGATCACCTGGTCGGTCGCTCGGCTGATCGCCACCCCGCCGGCCTGCAGCGAGCGAGAGCCCATCGTGCCCTGCCCGCGAGGGACGACGTCGGTGTCGCCGTGGATCACGGTGACGTCTTCGAGGGGCACGCCGAGCTTGTCGGCCACGATCATCGAGAACGCGGTGTGGTGGCCCTGCCCGTGGGGCGAACTGCCGGTGCGAACGATGACCTTGCCGTCAGCCTTGACCTCCACCGCGCCGAACTCGCTCGGGGCGCCCGGGCCGGCGGTGATCTCGACGTACACCGCGAGCCCGATGCCGAGCTGCTTGCGCTCACCGGCGTCACGACGGCGCCGCTGCTCGTCTCGAAGCTCCTCGTAGCCGGCCGCCTCGAGGGCCAGGTCGAGCGCTCGTTCGTAGTCGCCGATGTCGTACGTCGTGCCGACGGGTGTCGTGAACGGGAACTTGTCCTTCGCCACGAGGTTCGTGCGGCGGACCTCGGCGGGATCGGCACCGATCTCGGTGGCGAAGATGTCGATGATCCGCTCGAGCGCAGCGGTCGCCTCGGGGCGACCGGCGCCGCGATAGGCGACCGTCGGGGTCGTGTTGGTGACGACGCTCTTGCTGGTGAACTCGGCCTTCGGGATGTCGTAGACGCCGGTGAGCATCGTGCGGGTCATGAACGGCAGCACCGCGCCCTGCGATGGGTACGCGCCGGAGTCCTGCAGCACGGTGAGCCGGTAGGCGGTGATCCTGCCGTCGCGGGTTCCGCCCATCTCGGCGTACTGCACCTGGCCGCGACCGTGGCCCAGGTTGAGCATCGACTCGGTGCGCGTCTCGGTCCACTTCACCGGACGACCCAGGCGGCGCGCGAGCCACGGGACGAGCAGCTCCTCGGGGTACACGCCGATCTTGGCCCCGAAGCCGCCACCGACGTCGGGCGCGATGACTCGGACCTGGTCGGGCTGCAGACCCAGGTGGTTGCACAGGTCGCCCCGAGCGCTGTGCGCGCCCTGTGAGCTCACCCACCACGTCAGCTTCCCGTCGTCGCTCCACCGGGCCGCGTCGCTGCGCACCTCGAGAGGGCACGGCGCGACCTTCTGGTTGACGATGCGCTGGCGGACGACGACGTCGCATCCGTCGAACAGCGAGTCGTCGCGTCCGAAGTTCAGCTCGAAGGTGACGTTGGTGCCCGACTCCGGGAACAGCAACAGATCGTTCTTCACGCTGTCTTCGGGATCGACGACTGCCGGCAGCGGGTCGTAGTCGACGAAGACCATCTCCGCCGCGTCAGCACCCTGGTAGCGCTCCTCGGTGACGATCGCGACGATCGGCTCGCCGACGAAGCGAACCGTGTCCGTGGCGAGCCACGAGCGCAGCTGGGCCTGGTTGAGGAAGCCCATCGGCTTGATCGGGGCGAGGTCGATGTCGGCCCCGGTGATCACGTCGAGAACGCCGGGGGCGGTGCGAGCGTCGTCGACGTCGATCGTCGTGATGCGCGCGTGGGCCATCGTCGAGCGGACGTAGGTGACGTGAACCGCGCCGGGCAGGGGCAGGTCGTCGACGTACTCCCCACCCGTCGTCAGGAACTTCGGGTCTTCCTTGCGCAGGACGCGGTTACCGAGGATCGACACGAGCCGAGAACCTACTCACCCAATCTTCTGTGAGTACTTCTTCGACGTGAGGTCGAACAACTACTCACAGAACGATGGAGAGGGCACAGACCTCAGTTCCAGAAGGAGAGGGTGTCGGTCACCTTCGACCAGAGCGACGGCTCGGGTTCGGGGACCGGTGGCGCCTCGCGGTGGCCCGTCTCACCGTCGTCGGGACCGGGCAGGATCGCGTAGGCCTCCTCGCCCGGCTTCACCAGGTTGTACTGCTCCCGGGCCAGGCGCTCGATCTCCTCGTCGGTCTGCAGCTCGCTCACACGAGCGGCCAGGCGCGAGTTCTCCTTGTCGAGGATCGCGACCTTCGCCTTCTCCCGTTCGATGGCCTCGCGCTGCTGGAAGTACGAGCGCGTCGGAAACACGCCGAGGAGCAGCACGGTGACGAGCACCGCGCCGCCCACAACGGCCCACACGAGACGGGGAAGGCGGAGGAGCAGGGTCAGGCCCTCCCGCTGCGAGCGGCGCGGCCGGCCCGACCGGCCAGCGCAGCCGCGCCCCAGAACGCGGCAGCTTCACCGAGGTCGTCCTCGATGCGGAGGAGCTGGTTGTACTTGGCGACGCGATCCGAACGGGCCGGCGCGCCCGTCTTGATCTGTCCGCAGTTCGTCGCGACGGCGAGGTCGGCGATGGTGACGTCCTCGGTCTCACCGGAGCGATGGGACATGACCGATGCGTAGCGGCTGCGGGTGGCGAGGCCGACGGTCTCGAGCGTCTCGGTCAGTGAGCCGATCTGGTTGACCTTCACGAGGATCGCGTTGGCGACGTTGCGGTCGATGCCCATCTGCAAGCGCTCGCTGTTCGTCACGAACAGGTCGTCGCCGACCAGCTGCACCCGGTCGCCGACCGCAGAGGTGAGTGCGGCCCAACCATCCCAGTCCTCCTCGGCCATGCCGTCCTCGATCGAGACGATCGGGTAACGGTCGCAGAGGTCGACCCAGTACTGCGCCATCTCGTCGCTCGACAGCACCCGGCCCTCGCCCTCGAGGTGGTAGGCGCCGTCCTTGTAGATCTCGGTGACCGCCGGATCGAGCGCGATGGCGATGTCTTCGCCCGGCGTGCGGCCCGCCTTCTCGATCGCCTCCATGAGGAGCTTCACCGCGTCTTCGTTGGTGCCGAGGTCAGGAGCGAAGCCGCCCTCGTCGCCGATGGCCGTCGACAGCTTGCGGTCGTGCACGACCTTCTTCAGCACGTGGTACGTCTCGGTGCCCCAACGCAGCGCCTCGGAGAACGACGCCGCGCCGATCGGCATCAGCATGAACTCCTGGAAGTCGATCGTGTTGTCGGCGTGAGCACCGCCGTTCACCACGTTCATCATCGGGACGGGCAGCACGTGCGCGTTCGCGCCGCCGACGTACCGGTAGAGCGGCAGCTGCAGCTCGTCGGCCGCCGCCTTCGCGACCGCGAGGGAGACGCCGAGGATGGCGTTGGCACCGAGTCGAGCCTTGTTGTCGGTGCCGTCGAGGCTGAGCAGCTCGGCGTCGACGCCGCGCTGGTCGAGCGCCTCCATGCCCTCGAGCGCGTCGCGGATCTCGCCGTTGACGTTGTCGATGGCGTCGAGCACGCCCTTGCCGCCGAAGCGGTCGCTGTCGCCGTCGCGCATCTCGACCGCTTCGAACTGGCCGGTGGACGCGCCGGAAGGGACGATCGCTCGCCCCTTGGCTCGCGACTCGAGGAAGACCTCCACCTCCACCGTGGGGTTGCCACGGGAGTCGAGGACTTCCCGGCCGACGACGTACTCGATCTGGCTCATGTGTTCGTGTGACTCCTGTTGCTGGTGTTGAAAGGTACCGGAGTTGTCAATCGGGTTGGGAGAGCGTCGCCTTCGCCTCGTCCCAGAGCGCGTCGAGGGTCGCGAGATCGGCGGCGGCAAGGTCGAACCCCCGTTGCCGAGCCAGTCGCTCGACGACCTCGAAGCGGTCGCGGAACTTCGACGCGGCCGCTCGCAGCGCACCCTCGGCGTCGAGGCCGAGGTGGCGTGCCAGGTTCGACACCGCGAAGAGCACGTCGCCCATCTCGTCGAGTGAGGTCGGATCGTCACGCAGCTCGGCGAGCTCCTCGTCGACCTTGGCCCACACCCCGTCGACGTCCGGCCAGTCGAATCCGACCTTCGCCGCCTTGCGCCCGAGCTCGGTCGCGTACGTGAGCGCGGGAAGCGCGCCCGAGACGCCGTCGAGCACGGACGCGCCGCCGTCCGCGTCGCCGCCGGGCGACCCCTTCTCCGCGGCCTTTATCTGCTCCCAGTTGCGGGCGACGTGGTCGGCGTCGTCGACCGCGACGTCGCCGAACACGTGGGGGTGGCGGCGGATCATCTTCTCCGAGATGGCATGCGCGACGTCGGCGATCGTGAACTCGCCGGCCTGCGCGGCGATGGCCGAGTGGAGGAAGACCTGGAGCAACAGGTCACCCAGTTCCTCCTCGAGCAGCGCGGGATCGGCCGAGGCGATCGCCTCGACCACCTCGTACGTCTCCTCGATCACGTAGCGGACGAGCGACTCGTGGGTCTGCTGGCGGTCCCACGGGCATTCCTCGCGCAGCCGGCGGACGACCTCGGCGAAGCGCACCAGCTCCGCGCCGACCGGCGCCGCCGCCTCGGGGATCCACAGCGACGTGAGGTGGTCGGCCTCGATCGTCTGGTCGATGCGGTCCCACGAGACGTCGACGATCAACTCGTCGTCGAGCCCGAGGTGGTGGAGGAGCACCGCTCGATCAGGCGTCTCCCGCTCGTATGCGAGCTTGATGTCGGACAGGACCCAGTTGGCGTGGCAGTGGGCGACGAGCAGCGGCCCCCGTTCACCGGCGGCACGCTCGGCGAACACGTGGCCGTCGACGAGGCGGACGCCCTCGGCGAACGGGTCGACCTGCAACCTCGACCAGACGACGTCGAGGAACGACACCGCGGGTCGTACGTCGACCTCGACGTCGTCACGGCGCTCGAGCAGGAGGTCGACCGTGCGCTCCAGCACCCGCGGCGACCCCGGCACCGCGTACAGCACGTCACCTTCGCTCGCCGCGCGCACCAGCGTCTCGACGATCTGCCGGTACACCTCGTCGAAGGTGGCGGCGGAGTCGTAGAGGTCGTCGAACGAAACCGTCCCCTCCGGCAGCACCGACGACGACGGGTGGCGCATCGTGCGGACGAAGCGGCGCTCGTGACGCTCCATGGCCGCCAGCGTGTCGGGGGTGACCAGATCGGCCGGGCCGGGTCCGAGGCCGACGACGACGACGCGGCCGCCCATGGGTCAGCCGCCGAAGTCGATCGCCGGTGCCCGGGGCGGCTGGTCGGCGCCGCCGATCGGCAGCGTCGTCGGCGCGCTCGGGGGGAGCACACCCGGGTTCTGCAGGTTCTTCGAGAAGAACCCGAAGCGGGGGTTCACCTCGACCTCAGCGCTCGAGATCGCGTCGCTCAGGAAGGTGCCGAAGCCCTGCGATGCCTCGCCGAGGAGCCGCTGCTCGATCTCGGCGGCAGCGTCTTCGAACGGCCGGGCCTCACGCGAGTCGACCTTGATGAGGTGGTATCCGAACTGCGTCTGGACGGGATCGCTCACCTGCCCGGGCTGGAGCTCGTCCATCGCGGTCTCGAACTCCGGCACGAACCTCCCGGCCGGGCCGCAGTCGAGGTTGCCGCCGTCGGCTGCGTTCGACGAGTCCTTCGAGAGCTCTGCCGCGAGCGCCGCGAAGTCGGCACCGCTGTCGATGCGGGCCTTGGCCGCCTGCGCCTGCGCGAGCAGCTCGGCCGACTGGGCCTCGGTCTGCTCCGTCGACACCTGGCCGCTGTCGGTGACGACCGCGAAGAGGATGTGCCGCACGCACGTCTCGACGAAGAGCTCCTGGTTCTCCTCGTAGTACCTGCGGATCGTCGCCTCGTCGATGTCGACGTCGCTCAGGTGGAGCTGCAACGCGGCGACCTCGGCGCTCCGTCGGAGCAGCGTGTCCTGGTAGGCCTTCGAGAACTTCCCGAAGATCGACGGACCACCCACCTCGGCCTGCACGTCGAGGCGCACGGCGTCGATGTTCCGACCGGTCACCTGGATCTTGAGCCGCTTCACCTCGTCGTGGACGAGCTGCAGGTAGATCTGGCGGGTGAGCACGCGCCGGACGAAGTCGGCGTTGAAGGTGCCGCTGCCGTTGCCCAGCACGGTGTTGCCCTGGGAGCTCAGGAACTCCAGGTACTCGCGGTTGCCGCGGATCGCTTCGAGCTCGTCGTCGAGCGCGTCCTGGCTGATCTTCGTGCCGTTGACCTCGGCTGCGGCCGGCGAGACCACCGAGTTGCCGCAGGCGCCGAGCAGGAACGTGAGCGCGACCGCGACAAGCGAGAGAAGGCGGAGGGAGCGGGTCATTCGGGTTCAGGATGCTACCGACGACTCCTCGACCGGGATAATCGCGGCGAGGAAGTCCTGCACGTACTGGGCCGGGCTCGGCGCGCCCCGGCCGGTCGCCAGCGGGAGCACCACCTGGCGCATGTCGTCCTTGTAGACGGCCTTCGGGTACAGCCTCTTCAGGCGGATCGTCTGGCTCGTCTTCAGCTGCAGCGGGGAGATCCGAGCGGTGTTGCGAGCGACCGCCACCTCACGCACGCCGACCCGGTGCGACTCGGCCCGGAGGTGCGCTACCTCGAGGAGCGCCTTCGCCGCATCCGGCACCGGGCCGTAGCGGTCGAGCCACTCCTGCTCGATGTCGTCGACCTGCTGGTGGGTTTCGACCGCGGCCAGGCGGCGGTAGGCCTCGAGCCGCAGCTCCTCCTTCTCGACGTAGTCCTTCGGGAGGTTGGCGTGGAGGGGGACGTCGAGCTTGATCTCCGCCGGCTCGCGCAGCTCCTCGCCCTTCAACTCCGCGACCGACTCCGCGACCATCTGGACGTAGAGGTCGTAGCCGACGGCTGCGATGTGGCCGCTCTGGTTCTCGCCGAGGAGGTTGCCGGCGCCGCGGATCTCGAGGTCACGCATCGCGATCTTGAAGCCGCTGCCCAACTCGGTGTGCTCACCGATGGTCTTGAGGCGCTCGTACGCCTCCTCGGTGAGCTGCTTCTCCGGCGGGAAGAACAGGTACGCGTACGCACGCTGGCCGGCGCGTCCGACGCGGCCTCGGAGCTGGTGGAGCTGGCCGAGGCCGAGCATGTCGGCGCGGTCGACGACGAGGGTGTTCACCGTCGGCATGTCGATGCCGGATTCGATGATCGTGGTGCAGACGAGCACGTCGTACTCGCCCTCCCAGAAGTCGAGGACGACCTTCTCGAGCGACCCCTCGTCCATCTGCCCGTGGGCGACCGCGACGCGCGCCTCCGGGACGAGCTCCTTGATCCGGTGCGCCGTCTGCTCGATGTCCATGACCCGGTTGTGCACGAAGAACACCTGGCCCTCGCGCAGCAGCTCGCGGCGGATGGCCTCGGCGACGGCGCGCTCGTCGTACTCGCCGACGTAGGTGAGGATCGGCTGGCGCTCGGCGGGCGGCGTGTTCAGGAGCGTGAGGTCGCGGATGCCGGTGAGCGACATCTCGAGCGTGCGCGGGATCGGCGTCGCGCTGAGGGTCAACACGTCGACGTTCGTGCGCAGCTGCTTGATCTGCTCCTTGTGCTGCACGCCGAAGCGTTGCTCCTCGTCGACGACGAGCAGGCCGAGATCCTTGAACTTCACGTCGTTGCTGAGCAGCCGGTGGGTGCCGATGATGACGTCGACGCTGCCGTCGGCGCAGCCCTCGAGCACCTTCTTCGCCTGGCCCGGCGTGAGGAAGCGCGAGATCACCTCGACCCGCATCGGATAGCCGGCGAAGCGCTCGCTGAAGGTCTGGAAGTGCTGCTGGGCGAGCAGCGTCGTGGGCACGAGGATCGCGACCTGCTTGCCGTCCTGCACCGCCTTGAAGACCGCCCGGATCGCCACCTCGGTCTTGCCGAAGCCGACGTCGCCGCACACGAGGCGGTCCATCGGCTTGCCGTCCTCCATGTCGGCCTTGACCTCGGCGATCGCCTTCAGCTGGTCGGGCGTCTCCTGGTACGGGAACGCCTCCTCCATCTCGTGCTGCCACGGCGTGTCCTCGGGGAACGCGTACCCGGGCGTGGTGACCCGGCGGCGGTAGAGGACGACGAGCTCCTGCGCGATGCGGCGGACCTCTTGCTTGACCCGCGCCTTGGTCTTCTGCCAGTCGCTGCCGCCGAGCTTGTTGAGGCTCGGGCTCTCGCCGCCGGTGTAGTGGCGCACCGCGTCGATCTGGTCGGAGGGGACGTAGAGCTTGTCGCCGCCGCGGTACTCGAGAAGGAGGTAGTCGCGCTCGACGCCGCCGATGGCGCGCTTCACCATGCCGCCGTACTTGGCGACGCCGTGCTGGTAGTGGACGACGTAGTCGCCCGGCTTGAGGTCTTCGAAGAAGCCCTCGCTGCCCCTGCGAGGCTTCGCCCGGCGATGCGCCCGCCGGCGGCCGGTGACGTCGGACTCGGCGAGCACCGCGAGCTTGATGCTCGGCAGCACGAACCCGCGCTCGAGCGGCTGCACGACGACCCGCATGCCCGGCTTCGAGACGTCGAGGGTGCCGTCTTCGTCGAAGGGGACGTTGAAGCCCGCCTCGTTGAGGCTGGCCGTGATCCGGGCGCCGGTGCCCTTCCCTTCGGCGCACACGTTGATGCGGTAGCCCTCGCGGTTGAGCTCGCCGAGCTGCGCCGCGAGCTTGGTGCCGTCGCCGACGACGGCGTCCCACTGGCGGGCCTGGATGACGGTCGTGCTGGGGCCTTCGGGTGCGTTCGTGAGCGTCCACGCCGCTGCCTTGGTGTGGGTCAGCAGGCGATCGAAGGGGAGGTGGAGCTTCGGGAACTCCCGGCTGCTCCCGTCGTCGTTCGCCGCACCCCACGTCGCCGCGAGCGTGGTGGCGAGCGACTCCTCCTCGTCGAGGAGCTCCTTGGCCCGGTCGCGCATGCGGCGGGGCTCGACGAGCACGACCTGGGCGTCGTCGCCGACGAGGTCGAGGACGACGTGCTCGCCTTCCGTCAGCCACGGCAACCACGACTCCATGCCGTCGAAGGTCTCGCCCCGGCTGAGACGATCCCACTGCTCGCGACCCCACGGCTCGGCGCTGATCAGGCGCTCTGCCCGCTCCCGCACCTCCTCGGTCGGCAGCAGCTCGCGACAAGGGAAGATCTCGACGCACTCGAGATCGTTGGTGCTGCGCTGGTCGGCGACGGCGAACTCGGTGAGCCGGTCGACCTCGTCGCCCCAGAGGTCGATGCGAACGGGCGTGTCGGCCGTCGACGGGAACACGTCGACGATGCTTCCTCGCACTGCGATCTCGCCGCGATGCTCGACCTGGTACTCCCGGCGGTAGCCGCCGTCGACGAGGCGGCGGACGAGATCTTCCGGGTCGAGCTGATCACCCGGCGTGACGCTGACGACGTCGACGTCCTCCACGTGGGGGCCGAGTCGCTGCACCAGCGCGCGCACCGGCGCGATGAGCACCGCGGGCATCCGGTCCGCATCACGAAGACGCCACATGACGCGCAGGCGCCGTCCCATCGTCTCGACGCTCGGGCTGACCCGCTCGAACGGGAGCGTCTCCCATGCCGGGAACACGTCGACGGCGTCGTCGCCGAGAAACGCCCGCAGGTCGTGAGCGAGCCGTTCGGCGTCGGTCGTCGTCGGCACCGCGACGACGAACGGGTGCTTGTTGCTGAGGCTGCTGAGCCCGGCGAGCGTGAACGCGCGCGCTGGCTCGGGCACCGCCAGCACGGAGGAGGCGGAACCGAGGATGCCGGGGACCGAAGGGTCGTCCCGGAGCAGGGGCGGAAGGGCGCGCAGCTGGTCGCTCACGGGGTCACCCAGGGTATCGGGAAGCCCCGCCTACCGAACCAACGCGAAACCGGAGCGGACTGAACGCGAGATGTTGCGCTCAGCCCGCTCCAAAGGGCGACGACTACTTCGACGAGCGGCGGCGGCGCTGCTTCGGCTCGGCCTTCGGCATCTCGAGCACCGTCGCATCAGCGCCGGGCTCGGCCGGGGCTTCGGCCTCGTAGGTCGCCGCGAGGTGCTCGACCAGATCGGCCAGGGCGTCCTCGTCGGCCGCGCGGTCGCCTTCGCTCCACGACATCTCCGCCGGGCCGCTGCCCGTGTCGACGCCGAGACGGCGGAACGCCACCGAGAGGTCATGGGGGTTCGAGGCGTGGCCGAGCGCGGCGCGAACGTCGATCAGGCCCTTCTGGTAGAGGTCGATGATCGCCTGGTCGAACGTGTGCATGCCGTAGTACTCGCCGTCGGCCACGATCTGCTGGACGTCCTCGCGGGCGCTCGGGTCGGTGATCCAGTGCTGGATCCGCCCGTTCACCACCATGACCTCGGTGGCGGGCACGCGCTGCTGGCCATCCTTGGTGGGAACGAGGCGCTGGCACACCGTGCCCTTGAGCACGCCGGCGAGCACGAGGCGGACCTGGCGCTGCTCGTGGGGCGGGAAGAACTCGACGATGCGGGTCATCGTCTCTGTGGCGTCGGTGGTGTGCAGCGTCGACAGGACGAGATGACCCGTCTCGGCCGCCATCAATGCCGTGGCGACGGTCTGCGCGTCGCGCATCTCGCCGACGAGGATCACGTCCGGGTCCTGACGGAGAGCGGCCCGCATCGCGGAGGCGAACGAGGGCGTGTCAGCCCCGAGCTCGCGCTGGGAGATCGACGCCCGCACGTCGGAGTGGATGACCTCGATCGGATCCTCGATCGTCACGATGTGGCACGTCCGCGTGCGGTTGATGTGATCGACCATCGCCGCGAGGGTCGTGGTCTTGCCCGACCCCGTCGGTCCGGCGACGATGACCAGACCACGCGGCTCGTCGGCGAACCTGCGCACCATGTCCGGCAGATTGAGCTGGGCGATGGTCTGGGGCTGGGTGACGACCGTCCGGAACACCATGGCGACGGTGTCCCGCTGGAGGTACGCGTTGACGCGGAAGCGGCCCTTGCCGTCGGGCAGCGAGTAGGCGAAGTCGACCTCCTCGCCGCGGCTGAACTTCTCGACGAGGTGGGGCCGGACGATCTCGCCGGCGATCGCCTCGGTGTCGGCCTCGGTGAGATCGGAGGCACCTGCGAGCTCCTGGAGGATCCCGTTGACCCGGATCCGGGGCGGCCCTCCGACTCGGAGGTGCAGATCGGACCCGTTGGCGTCGATCAGGGCGTTCAGGTACTGATCGAGCATTCCGCGCGACATGCCCGGTAGATCGGCAGCCGCCCGCTATTCCTGAGGCGCTGATTTCTCTCGCCGGTTGTAGAGCTCCATCGCCCGGTCGACGCCGTCGTTCAGGATCTTCTCGACGGCGTCGGCCGCCTCGTGGACGCTCACGACGAGCGACTCCAGCTCCTGCTTCGACGGACGCCGCAGAACGTGGTCGACGCCACGCTCCTTGCCGCCCGGCGGCTTCCCGATCCCGATCCGGACTCGCAGGAACCCGTCCGTCTTGAGATGGGCCTTGATCGACCGGAGCCCGTTGTGGCCGGCGAGCCCTCCGCCACGCTTCACCTTCACGGAAGCCGGCGGGAGGTCGAGCTCGTCGTGGACGATCACGATGCGTTCGGCGTCGTCCTCGGTGAGGTCGTAGCGGCGGGCGAGCATGCCGACGCTGAAGCCCGACTCGTTCATGTAGGTCTGGGGGAACGCGAGCGCGACGCGCTTGGCGCCGATGCGCACCTCGTCGAGGAGCGTGCGCTCCTTCTTGCTCAGCTTGAGCCGTCCCCCGTAGCGCTCGGCGAGGAGGAAGGCGACGTCAGCACCGACGTTGTGCCGCGTGCCGACGTACTGCGCGCCCGGGTTGCCGAGCCCGACGACGAGGAGGTCGAGGGGGGTGTCCCCCATGGCGGTTACTCGGAGGCGGCGTCGCCCGAGCCGCCGTCGCCGGCAGCGTCGGCAGGTGTCTCGTCACCGGCGACGTCAGCATCGGCCGCGGCCTCCTGGGCGGCCGCGAGATCCTGCAGCGCCTCGGCGTCGGCCTCGGGGATGAGGTCGAGCTCGGACACCTGCTGACCCTGGGCGCTGACGATCGCCTCTTCGGGGTCGACCAGCGTCGCGACGCCGCTCGGGAGCTTCAGGTCGCCGACTCGGATCACGTCGCCGATCGCGAGGCCTTCGACGTCGACCTCGATCGACGACGGGATGTTCGACGGCGTCGCCTGGAGCGTCAGCGAGGTGAGCGGGTTCTCGACGATGCCGCCGGCGCTGACAACCGCCTTCGCCTCGCCGACGAGGACGATCGGCACGTCGGTCGTGACGACCTCGTCGCGACGCACGACCTGGAAGTCGATGTGGGTGACGACGTTGCGAACCGGATCCCGCTGCAGCACCTTCGCCATCGCGAGCTGGTTGCCCCCCTCGATCTCGAGGGTCAGGAGGGCGTTGGTGCCCGCCTCGCCCGTGAGCGCGCCGCGCAGCTCGCGAGCGTCGACGGCGATCGAGATCGGGTCGATGCCGTGGCCGTAGACGACCGCCGGGATCTTGCCCTCGCGGCGAAGCCGCTTCGAAGCCGACGAGCCGGACGGACGACCGGTCTCGGCCTTGAGGGTGATCTCTGCCATGGCGCGCTCCTACAACTGCCGGAAAGGGAACGCAGCATTGTACTGGAGGTGGCGAAGACGCCTTAAATCTGGTTCTCGCCGCCGAAGAGCTCGGACACCGAGGCGTCTTCGAACACGGCCCTGATGGCGTCGCCGATCAAGGGGGCGATCGACAGCACCTCGAGCTTGTCGAACTGCTTCTCGCTCGGGATCGGCAGGGTGTCGGTGACGACGACCCGTTCCATCCGGCTGTTCTTCAGCCGGTCGATGGCCGGCCCGCTGAGGACCCCGTGGGTGGCGATGCACCACACGCCGCTCGCGCCGTTGTCGAGGAGGATGTCTGCCGCAGCGCAGATCGTGCCCGCGGTGTCGATCATGTCGTCGACGAGGACGCACACCTTGCCCTCGACCTCGCCCATGACCCCGACGGCCTCCACCGAGGCGATCTTGTCCTTCGCCCGGCGCTTGAACACGCTGGCCATGTCGACGCCGAGGTGGCTGGCGTAGCGCTCGGCGACCTTCGTGCGCCCCGTGTCGGGCGCGCACATGACGAAGTCGTCGCCTGCGTTCTCGAGGATGTAGCGCTCGAGGATCGGCATGGCGAGCAGGTGGTCGAACGGGCCGTCGAAGAAGCCCTGGATCTGCCCCGAGTGCAGGTCGACGCTCACGATGCGGTCAGCGCCGGCGGCGGTGAGGATGTCGGCGACGAGACGCCCGGTGATCGGCTCGCGTCCCTTCGCCTTGCGGTCCTGCCGCCCGTAGCCGTAGTAGGGGCAGACGGCGGTGATGCGCTTCGCCGAGCCGCGCTTGGCCGCGTCGATCATGATCGCCTGCTCCATCAGCGACTCGTTCACCGGAGCGGCGTGGGTCTGGAGGATGAAGACGTCGGCGCCTCGGATCGACTCGCCGAACGTGCAACGGACCTCGGTGTTGGGGAAGTCGACGAGTCCCGGGTCGGAGAGCGGCACGCCCAGATGGGCGGCGACGGCGAGAGCGAGCTCGGGATGCGAACGGCCGGCGATCAGCTGCAGGTGCTTCTTCGTGACCAGCTCGACCATCGGCCCTACTCCTCTGCGTCACCTCGATAGAACGCTCCTGTCACCGTACCTGGGGTGACACGTGCACCTGGGCGAAGGTCGGCGAAGGGCCCGACATGAGCGCCCGCCCCGATGTCGGCGAGGCGGCTCACGGTGTTCTCCACCACTGCGCCTTCACCGACGTGGGTGTCGACGAGCCGTGAATCGGGTCCGATCTCTGCCCCTGCGTCGATGACGGTGTCGCCCTGCAGGACGACCCCCGGGAAGAGGGTGACATCGCGCGCCAGCTGGACCGTGGCGTCGACGTACGTGCGCTCGGGATCGATCATCGTGACGCCGGACAGCATCCAGCGGTCGTTGATGCGGTCGCGCAGCTCCGCTTCAGCGACCGCGAGCTGCGCTCGGTCGTTCACGCCCGCCGTCTCCATCGGGTCGGCCGCGACCATCGTGACGACGTTGTAGCCCGCGTCGTGGAGGACGCTGATGACGTCGGTCAGGTAGTACTCGCCCTGGTCGTTGTCGGGGTTCAGCCTGCGAAGTGCCGGCGCGAGGACGCTGCGCCGGAAGCAGAAGACGCCGGTGTTGATCTCGTCGATCGCCCGTTCCTCGTCGGTGGCGTCCCGATGCTCGACGATGCGACGAACGCGCCCGTCCTTGCCTCGCACGATGCGCCCGTAGCCGGTGGGGTCGTCGACGACCGCGGTGAGGACCGTGCAGGCGGCATCGGCCTGCCTGTGGGCCTGGACGAGCGACGCGAGCGTCTGGGCCCGGAGGAGCGGCGTGTCGCCCGGCGTGACGATGATGTCGCCGTCTTCTCCGTCGTCGTCGCCCAACGCGTCGCCGCCGGCGAACGCCGTGAGGCCGACGGCGACGGCGTCGCCGGTGCCTCGCTGCACGGTCTGCTCGACGAACTCGATCGAGCCCGCCAGCCCCGGCGGCGCGTCGTCGAGCAACTTCTTCGTGACCCGCTCGGCGCTGTGACCCACCACCACGACCGCTCGATCGAGCGACAGGTCGGCGACGGCGTCGAGGATGTGCAGCACCATCGCTCGGCCGCAGAGGAGGTGGAGGGGCTTGGGCCGGGACGACCGCATGCGCGTTCCCTCCCCAGCGGCGAGCACCATCGCAGACAGCGGGGGCGGGCTCATGAGTGATGTATACCCCCGGCCGCGGCCGGGGACGTGGCCCTTAGAGGATCGCAGTACCTGCGGTGTGGATGAGCACGAGATACGCGAGCGTGCCGACGACGTCCGCCAGCGCGACGTGAAGGGTCCGACTGCGGCTCGCGCCGGCGATCGCGAGGTTCGTTCCGTTGGGTCGGAGGAAGACCAGGAGCGGGACGCTCCGGCCGGCGAGCCGTTGCGCGACGCGAGCGATGCTGCCGAAGCGGCCGGGGATCTTCTCGATCGCCGCGTGGCCGTGGCGACGTCCGAGCGCGAAGTGGAAGGGGTCGGCGAGGCAGAGGCGGATCGCGCCGATGATCACGAACGGGACGAGCGCCACCTTGTTCGCGGCGAGGGTCAGGAAGGCCAGACGGGGGCTGAGCGCCATGAGCACGAGCGGCTGGTCGTGCGCGAGCGTCGGCGCGGCCGCGGTGCCCGCGGTCGAGATCACCGTGAGCACGGCGAGCGGCAGGAGCAGGCGCCGGGCCTCGTGGGTGAGCAGCCGCTTCGCTCTCGTGCGCACGTTCGCACCGTGCACGACCGACATGTCCGGAACGCGACGGTTCCGCAACGCCCTCCGACCCACGAGGTGAACCTTCGGACTGAAGGAACCTCAGGTTGAGCGTCGGGTTGATGACAGCTGGAAGTCGAGGCGAGGAATCGAACCGCCGTCGTGCGCTCCCGGGCGAGGATTCGAACCCCGACCTGGACAGGACCAAAACCTGCCGTGCTCCCGTTACACCACCCGGGATGGGTCGTCGCCAGCGTAGCGACCGGCCGCGGCAGCTAATCCGGCCCACCACCCTGCGATCCGACGGTTCAAGTCGGTGCTTCGACGAACCTCGACGACGAGACAGCCGACGTACATCTCGCCGGTGTTGCGACGCACCGTCTTCGGGTTGTGACGCTTGAGCGTCGGTCGTCGGAATTCGTCGACGGGAACCTGCGCCACTTCCGCCCAGAACGCGTGCGCAGCGTCGATGTCTGCGTGCTCGTGGATCGCTACTCGCATGATCAAGTCCGCAGGTGTGATGCCGATGAGGCGCAGCCATGCGAGGAATGTCGCGATGACTGAGGCATCGGAGTTGATGAACGTGACGCCCCCACTCGGACTCCAGGGCTTTTGCTTGGAACCTTCGGCCCAGTAGAGCGTCACGCCGATCAGGAACAGCTCCCGATCAGCGAGTTCTCCGATCTCGGCGGCCGCCGCTTCTTGTAGGAGCTGCGTTCGTCGGATGCGGGCCGCACGTGCGGTCGCCCCACGCTTTCGCTGAGCCTGCTCGACGGGCAGCATCAACGCCGCCTTCTGCTCCTCGGACAAGACGATGTCCTGGCACCACACCGACACCGATGACTTCGCTACACCCAACGTGGCAGCGATCGCGTTGTACGACAGCCCGTCCACCCGCAGGCGACGAGCTTCCTCCCGAGCACCGACCTTCGCCTTGCGCCGCCGAATCGACGGGTTCGGCGGCTCGCCTCGCAGCCACTCGGCGACCTTGCGGCTCGACCTCGTGCCGAGCTCCTGCTTGATCTCCTCGATCGTCTTGCCCGCCCGCCTCAGCTCGCGGGCCCGCTCCCCAGCCTCTTCCACCCCGACACCCAAGCACGCGGGTGTGACAGGAACGCCGGGCGCCCACTACCCTGACCGGCCGCCATGGGTTCGCTGATCAAGAAGCGCCGCAAGCGCATGCGGAAGAAGAAGCACAAGAAGATGCTGAAGGCCACGCGCTGGCAGCGCAGGGCCGGCAAGTAACCCTTCGCAGATCGCCGACACCGACCGCCTACGGGCGGTCGGTTCGCGTCACGACCGCTTCCGGCAGCACACCGGGGAACGCGCCCTCCACGAACCACGTGCCGCCCGATCCGGCCAGGGTGGGTGTCCGGCCGGTCGCATCGCCCAGCCGGTCCCGCCACTCCGCCAGCGACGGGAACGCCGACAACGCCGCCGGCTCGAGATCGTTGCGGCCGCGAGGGTCCGACGGCCCGCCGAGCCGGTCCCACTCGGCGTAGACCACCGGCGTCGACACGTGCAGTGGCGGCGTGAGCAGCGTGAACGCTCGTTCCTCGAACGGCAGCGGGTCGACGGCCTCCCCGATCCCGCGCACCCGCGCCCGACCGCCGACGAGGCAGAAGGCGACGTCGGCTCCTATCGACGCCGCCACTGAGAGGTCGTCGCAGCCGGCCCATCGCAGCACCGCCGCCGCGTCGGCCGACCCTCCGCCGAGACCGGCCCCGGCCGGGATCCGCTTCGTCAGGGCGACGTGCACATCGTCCGACCTGCCGACCGCCGCCAGCGCCCGCGAGACGAGGTTGTCGGCGGGCAGGTCGTTGGCACGGCCCTCGGTGACCACCAGCGTGTCGTGCAGGTCGAGCGTCACCATCTCCGCGTCGAGGAGGTGGTAGCCGTCGTCGCGCACACCGGTCACCCGCAACGTCACCGTCAGCTTCGCGAGGGCACGCAGGCTCGTCGCCGGAGCGCTCATCGGGCGGCCAGCCTCCCCCACGTCTCGACGTCGAGCTCCTCCGCCCGAGCCTCCGGACGGACGCCGGCGCGTTCGAACGCAGCCGGTTCGACGACGCCTGCGAGTGACCGGCGCAGCATCTTCCGCCGCTGTGCGAACCCCGCCCGCACGACCTCGAACAGCCGGTCGGGCTCCACGACCGACACGGGAACCGCAGGCCCCGACGGACGTCGAACGATCGACACCAGCGCGCTCTCGACCTTGGGCTGGGGCACGAACACCGTCGGAGGCACCCGACCGACGACCCGCGCCGTCGCCCAGTACGACACCTTCACCGACACCGCGCCGTACGCCTCGTCACCTGCCCCCGCGGCCAGCCGCTCCCCCACCTCGCGCTGCACCATCACGAGCATCCTCGCGATCTGCGGCACGTCGTCGAGGAGCGTCGCGACGAGCGGCGTCGCCACGTTGTACGGAAGGTTCGCGACCAGCACCCACCGATCACCATCGTCGAGGAGCGCCGGCCAGTCGAGGCGCAGAGCGTCGCCCTCCACGACCCTGACTCCCGACGGCTCGACGACCGTCCTCAGCACCGGCAGCAGGTACTTGTCGAGCTCCACGGCGGTGATCGAAGCGCCCGTCTCGACGAGCGCGAGGGTGAGCGATCCCAGCCCCGCCCCGATCTCGATCACGTGGTCGCCGGTGCCGACGCCGGCGAGGCGAGCGATGCGGCGGACGGTGTTCGGGTCGGTGACGAAGTTCTGCCCGAGCGCACGGCTCGGGCGCAGGCCGTGCTCGGAGAGAAGCTCGAGCACCCGGGTCTTCGTGAGCGTCAGCGGTGCCTCACGAGCCGCCGGCGGTCATCCACCGCAGCGTCGTCACCACTCGATGCGGACCCGGATCACACCGTCGGACAGCGGTGCGATCTGGGAGAACGACGTCTCCGAGAGGTCGATGATGCGGCCTTCGATGTACGGCCCGCGGTCCCCGACCCGGCACGTCGTCGACTTCCCGTTCGCGAGGTTCGTCACCCGGACCGACGTACCGAACGGCAGGGTGCGATGGGCGCACTCCGCCGGCTCACGCGCCGCGTAGTACGACGCCTGGCCCTCCTGCGACTGGCTCGTCGTCGTTGGCGCCGCCGTCGTCGTGGTCGGCTTCGCCGTCGTCGTCGTGGGCGCCGCCGTCGTCGTGGTCGGCTTCGCGGTCGTCGTGGTCGCCTTCGCGGTCGTCGTCGCCGGAGCCGGCTTGGTGGTCGTCGTCGTTGGTGCCGTGGTCGTCGTCGGCGCAGCCGTGGTCGTAGGTGCGACGGTCGTCGTCGTCGCAGCCTCGATGGCACCGGCCAGCGCCTCGCCGCTCATGGCATCGGCGGCTGGTGCCGTGACGGTGCGGGAGCGTGACGCGGCGTCTCTGTCTGTCCGCCGGAGGTCGAGATCGGCGTCGTCGATCGCTGACGCGGAGGTCGCGGCCACCCGCGAACCGGGCACCGCCTCATCCACCTTGACGAGGAAGGCCGACGGCAGAAGGACCATGCCCGCGACGAGCAACGATCCGATCAGCCGGCGCCTCCCCGGAGCACCTTGTTGCAGGACTCCACCCTTTGCTCGGGGACACGTACGGGCTCGGAAGCCGAGGATCGAAGCTAGGCGGGCCGGCCTAGTTCGGCAAACCGAACAACGAACACGCGTTCGCAAACGTCGCCAGCTCGACCTCGTCGATCGAACGCCCGTGAACCGCAGCGATCGTCTCGCCGACCAGCGGCACGAGGGCGGGCGTGTTCGTCTTGCCGCGGTGCGGTTGAGGGGCGAGATACGGCGAGTCGGTCTCCACCACGAGACGCTCGAGCGGGCAGATCCTCGCCGCCTCCCGCAACTCGTCCGACTTCTTGAAGGTCACGATGCCGCTGAAGCTCAGGAACGCACCGAGGTCGAGGCAGCGCCGCGCCTCGTCCGGGCCGCCGGTGAAGCAGTGGAAGACCGTGCGAGGGGGCACACGTTCGGCCTCGAGGATGTCCCACGTGTCGACCCACGCGTCCCGCGTGTGGATCACCAGCGCGAGGCCGTGCTCGTGCGCGAGGGCGATCTGCCGGGCGAACGCGTCCTGCTGCACATCCCGCGGCGAGTGGTCGTAGTAGTAGTCGAGGCCGCACTCACCGATGGCCACGCACGTGCCGTCGCGAAGCCCGTCGCCGAGCGCCGGGAGGATCGAGTCGACGCCGTTCTTCGCTTCGTGCGGGTGCAGGCCCACCGTCGCCCACACACCGTCGAAGCGTCGAGCGGTCTCGACCGCGCGCTCCGACTGCTGGGCGTCGGTTCCGACGGTGATCATCCGAGCGACGCCGGCCTCGCGTGCCGCGGCGATCGTCGCGTCGACGTCGTCGAGCCCCTCGTACGGGACGTGGCAGTGCGAGTCAAACCAGGGCATCGAGCGCCACCTCGAGCATCTGCCGCGTCAACCCTTCCGGGGGAACAGCGGCGCGCCCTTCTCGACCGCGAGCCCGCCAGGATGGCCGCCCCACGTCGCCGCCTCGGGCAGGCGCTGGTCGGCGACGAGTCCGGGGAGCGACAGTCGCTCCCAGATCTGCTGGCTGATCGTCGGGAGCGCGGGCGAAGCGAGGATCGCGACGATCCGCAACGCCTCGACGGCATCGCCCATGACGACGTCGACCGCGTCACCGGGGTCCGCCTTCCACGGCTCGTTCGCCTCCAGGTAGGCGTTCGTCTCCCGCACGAGCCGCCACGTCGCTTCCAACGCCTCCGCCGGGTTCGGACGGGCCCAGCCCGCGGCGGCCGCTTCGTAGACCTCCGCCGCGACCTCCTCGAGCGGTGAACCCTCCTGCGCACGGGGCGCGACGCCGCCGCACTTCTTGGTGACGACGGTGGCGACGCGTGAGAACAGGTTGCCGAGCTGGTTCGCGAGATCGGCGTTGAAGCGCGCCACCATCCCCTCGTAGGAGAAGTCACCGTCCGGTCCGAACGAGACGTCGCGGAGGAAGTGGTACCGGACGCCGTCGACGCCGAAGTCGGCGACCAGATCGCCTGGCGCGATCTGGTTGAGCTTCGTCTTCGACATCTTCTCGCCGCCGACGAGCAGCCAACCATGGGCCGCGACGTGCAACGGCGGTTCGAGGCCGGCAGACATCAGCATCGCGGGCCAGTACACGGCGTGGAAGCGGATGATGTCCTTGCCGACGAGGTGGAAGTCGACCGGCCACCACTTCTCGAACGCAGCGGGATCGTCCCCGTAGCCGGCGGCGGTGATGTAGTTCGGCAGCGCGTCGAACCACACCCACGCCACGTGCTTCTCGTCCCACGGAAGCGGCACGCCCCAGTCGAACGACGTGCGCGACACGGAGATGTCCTGCAGGCCGCCGCGGATGAACCCGAGCACCTCGTTGCGCCGCGACTCGGGGTACACCGCGCCGGGGTTCGCGGCGTAGAAGTCGAGGAGCCTCTGCTCGTACTTCGAGAGGAGGAAGAAGTAGTTCTCCTCCTGCAGCAGCTCCAGCGGACGACCGGTGTGGATCGGGCACGTCGTGTCCGGCCCGGCCTCGTCCTCGGTGTAGTACGCCTCGCACGGAACGCAGTAGAGGCCCTCGTAGGTACGCAGCTCGATGTCGCCGTTGTCGTAGATCGTCTGGAGGAACCGCTGCACGGACGCGTAGTGGCGTGGCTCGGTCGTGCGGATGAACTGGTCGTAGGCGATGTCGAGCTCGTCCCACGCAGCCTTGAAGCGCGCGCTGTTGCGATCGGCGAGCTCGAGCGGCGACACGCCCTGCGCCTCCGCGGCGCGAAGCATCTTCAGGCCATGCTCGTCGGTGCCCGTCAGGAAGAACACGTCGTCATCGTGGAGTCGCCGCCAGCGACACAACGCGTCGCCGATCACCGTCGTGTAGGCATGACCGATGTGCGGCGCGTCGTTGACGTAGTAGATCGGGGTCGTGACGTAGTAGCGGGCCATCTCCGGCCCGAGGCTACCCACGTGCGCGGCGCAGCGACTCAGGGGGTTACGGGGTGAAGGACACCGGGATGGCGAGGAAGGTCGACGACCTCGGCCGCATCGTGCTGCCGATCGAGCTGCGCCGCTTGCACGGCATCCAGACCGGTGACGCGCTCGAGATCTCCGTCGACGGCGACGCGATCGTCCTGCGCAAGCTCGCGCACGGGTGCGTCTTCTGCGACGGCGTGTTCGACCTGCGCGAGTTCAAGGGCCGGACGGTGTGCGCTTCGTGCGCGAACGATCTGGCCGGCGTGCCGGCGGATGCGCGGGGCTGAGCCGCGACGGCAGCGAGATCAGACGCCGACGACGGCTTCGGCTCGTGACTCCTCGAGGATCGACGTCCACTCGTCGAGCGTGAAGGCGTGCTGGGCGTGGAGCTCGTAGGCGCCACGGGCCTGGATCTGGAGATGGGCCTTCATCGACGACCGCTCGTCCGGGTAGACGGTGGTCGTCAGCGCAGCCTGATCGGTCGGTAGCACGAGGATCGACTCGAACGTCCCGCCGTTGCGGGTCACGATCTCCATCGCAGCGATCTGCTCGTTCGTCTGCTCCTCGGTCGTCAGCCGACCGAACTCGGGAGTGAACGTGACACGCGTGACGACTCGGTACGACATGGTGTTCCCCTTCCGGTTGTGGCGCCCACCGTGCGCCACTTCGCACCGTCCCACGCCGCGCTGTCCGCGCCCATCCCCCGAACGGACCCTTTCAGCGGCCTAGCCCGTCAACGTCAGCGCGTCAGCGCAGGCGGTTCGCCGCCTCGTACGCCACCCGGCGCGGCACGCCGAGCTCCGCTGCAACGGCACCAGCGGCGTCCTTGCGGCTCATGCCCTCGGCGAGCTTGCGGTCGACGGCTGCCTCGACGTCGTCTGCCGTGGCCGGAGGCGGCGGCGGCGCGCCGTCGAGCACCAGGGTGTACTCGCCCCGTGGCTCGACGTCGGTCGCGTGCTCGACCGCGTCCGCCAGGGTGCCGCGCCACACCTCCTCGAACATCTTCGTGAGCTCACGGGCGACGACGACGCTGCGGTCTGCGCCGCATGCATCGCGCAGATCGGCCAGCGTCTCGCGCAGCCGGTGGGGAGCCTCGTACAGCACCGTCGTCCGCTCTTCGCGCGCGAGCGCTGCTAGCCGTTCCGCTCGATCCTTGCCCTTCCGAGGAAGGAACCCCTCGAAGCACCACCGGAGGCTCGGCAGGCCGCTGAGGGCGAGGGCGGTCGTAGCTGCGGTCGGACCGGGAACGACGTCGATCCGTACGCCAGCCTCGATCGCCGCCCGCACCACACGCTCACCGGGATCGGACACCGCGGGCATCCCCGCGTCGGTGACGAGCGCGACGGTCACGTTCTCCCGGAGGATCCGGTCGACCAGCGCAGCCCCCGCCTCGGCCTCGTTGTGCTGATGCAGGGCGGTCAGACGCTCGACCGCGATGCCGGCGACGGCGAGCAGCTTGCGGGTGTGGCGGGTGTCTTCGCATGCCACCACATCGGCCTCGGCGAGGGTGCGCGCTGCTCTCGGAGAGAGGTCGGCGACGTTGCCGAGCGGCGTTCCCACCAGCACCAGTCGACCAGCCACGTCACTTCACCTCGAGGGAGTCGCCGACCTGCAGGCCCCAGCGCTCGAACGCGCCGGCCTCCGCCTCCACCACACATCGGGCTCGCCAGCGGGTTCGCGACAGCCGGTGCGGCGGCAGCGTGCAGGTCGCTATCACCGTCATCGTCTCGTCGACGAACGCGACGTCGATCGGGAAGCGCATGCCGAAGGTGTGCACGCTCTTCGCCGGCGTGATCAGCAGCGCCCCGTCGATGCCGTCCCGGCCGAGCAGCCCGCGCAGCCGCGCGGCGAAGGTGTCGGCAACCTCGACCGAGGCGAGCACATCACCGTTCCGCACCAGCCACGCCATCCCGAGCCTGTCGCGCTCGTCGCTCAGACGTTGAAGCGGATCTCGAGCACGTCGCCGTCGACCACCTCGTACTCCTTGCCCTCGACCCGGAGCTTGCCGACGTCGCGAGCCTTCGACCACGAACCGATCTCGAGAAGCTCGTCCCAGTGGATGACCTCCGCTCGGATGAAGCCGCGCTGGAGGTCGGTGTGGATGACACCGGCGCATTCGGGTGCCTTCGCTCCGGCCCGGAACGTCCACGCCCGACTCTCCTTCTCGCCCGTCGTGAAGAACGTGCGTCTGCCGAGGAGGTGGTACGCCGCACGCAGCACCTTGGGCAGCGCACCCTCACCGAGGCCGAGCGCCTCGAGCATCTCGCGCCGCTCCTCCTCGGTGTCGAGCTGCGCGGCCTCGGCCTCGAGCTGGACGCACAGCGCAAGCACCTCGGCGTGCCCGGCCATCTCGTCGACGATCGGCTTCGCCTTCTCGTCGGCGCGGTCGAGGTCGTCTTCGCTCACGTTCACGATCGCGAGGACGGGCTTGTTGGTGAGCAGGAACGCCGGCCTGAGGTCGGCCCGCTGCGCCTCGGTGAGCGACGACCGGTAGATCGGCGTCCCCGCTTCGAGAACGGCCAGGGCGGCCTCGAGCGCCTTCACCTCGTCGACGAGCGACTTGTCCTGCTTGGCCGCCTTCTGCTTCTTGGGCAGCTGGTTCTCGACCGTCTGGAGATCGGCGAGGGTCAGTTCGATCTCGACCGTCTGCAGGTGCTCGAGCGGATCCGGCGGGCCGATCACGTCGTCGTCCTCGAACGCCCGGAGGACGAACACGATCGCGTCGACCTCTCGGATCCCGCCGAGGAACTTGTTCCCGAGGCCCTCGCCCTTGCTCGCGCCGGCGACCAGACCGCCGATGTCGAGGAACTCCACCTGTGCGTGCACGACGTTCTTCGACTTCGACATCTCGGCCAGCCGGATCAGGCGGTCGTCGGGCACGCGCGCCGCGCCGACGTTCGGATCCTTGGTGGCGAACGGGTACGGCGCGGCCAGCGCGCCGCCGCCCGCAAGCGCGTTGAACAGCGACGACTTGCCCGCGTTGGGGAGGCCGACGAACCCGAATCGCTCCATTTCGTCAACGCTACCGGCGGCCGGTACCCTTGAAATCCTTATGTCGAAGCGCACCGTCAAGGCCAAGACCCGGGCCCGCCGCAAGAAGGCGAACCATGGCCGCAAGCCCAACCGCGGCCGCAACAGTTAGGTCACGCGCGATTTCGCGGCGTCGATGACTTGGTCGATCGACGCCTGCCAGTCGTTGTAGCCCCGTAGCAACTCGAAGCCCATCGCGACGTTGATCGCCAGCATCGGCGCGTTCGAGAACGCGTTCCACGTGTCGATCGCCTCCACGTCGGGACGCTCGTCGAGCAGGCGGAGCGCGTTGACCGCCTTCAGCCACCGGCCGATGCCGTGGCCGCGGTGCTCGGGCGACACGGCCGTCCATCCCTGGTCGGCGAGGTTCGGCGCGTGGGTCGGGAAGAAGAGCTCGGTGAAGCCCGCGAGCTTCTTCGTCGTGCGGTGCCGGGCCAGGACGCGCCACCGGCCGTAACCGAGCGCCTCGTGACGGTCTTCACGCTCCTTCAGCCGTTCGGGCGTGATGACCTCGTCTTCGAGGTCGAGATCGTCGCGAGGTGCGGTGTTGGTGACGTGGTAGAGCTCGGCGAAGTCGTCGAGCAGGTCTTCAGGCGTCCGGCCGTCGATCGCGACGAGCTCGTAGTCGCTCGCCTCGGTGCGCGCCGCTTCGACCCACTGCTCCATCATCGCCCGATCGATCGCTGCGGTGACGAGACGGCTCTTGCGCTCGGTCGCCTTCCGCTCGAAGCGCATCGACAGCGCGAAGTCGTCGCCGGCCTGGCCGTCGACCGACCAGCTGCCGATCACCGTCCGACCGTCGTTTCGCGCGATGTCGCCCGCCTCGAGCAGGAGCGCCGAAGCGATGTGCTGGCGCCGCGCTCCGCTCCGGACGCCGAGGTCGTACCACGCGAGGTGGCGGTTCGACTCCGTGTACTGCAGCTCGAGCGACAGGTACCCCGCTACTTCGTCGGTCGCGCCGTCGAAGGCGACGAGGTGGCGCGGGCGCTCGAACGACGTCGTCTCGCGAAGCTCCGTCAGCTGTTGCTCGAACGGCGTCACGGGCGCCTCGGGTTCGGCCTCGCTCATGACCTCGACGGTCGCGGCCCAACGGCTCCGCAGCACGTCGTCGGACGCCGTGCTCGGGTCGATCTCCTCTACTCGGATGCTGCTCATCGTCTGACCTCGTTCTCCGGGTGAGCCCGCCGGAGCCAGTGTCGCAGCAGCCGGTTCCCGAACGAATCGAATTACCGTCGGGCCATGGCAGTCGAGCTCGCAGCGTTGCTCATCGGCGACGAGCCGCAGGTGTGGTCGGATCTCGGGTTCGTCGTGGAGGGCGGCGCCGTGCACGTGAGCGGCGTGCGCCATGTCCTCGGGGGCGACAAGCGCGGCATCAGGGACTGGTCGGTGCGCGGCGCCGACGTCGACGAGATCGACGGCTTCCCGCTGGGACTTCCCGCCGCCGATCCGGAGCCCACGCCCGATCATCCGAACGGCGTCGTCGGACTCGACCACGTCGTCTTCGCCACGCCCGACCTCACCCGGACGATCGGCGCGCTCGAGGGCGCGGGCTTGGAGCTGCGCCGGACGCGCGACGCCGGTCAAGGCCAGTACGGGGTGCCCATGCGGCAGGCGTTCTTCAAGATGGGCGAGGTGATCCTCGAGGTCGTGGGCCCGGCGGAACCCCAGGGCGACGGGCCACCCCGCTTCTTCGGCCTCGCGTGGACGGTGCGCGACCTCGACGAGACGGCGCGGTTCCTCGGCGAGCGGCTCCATCGCGCCAAGGACGCGGTGCAGCCCGGCCGCCGGATCGCCACGCTCGACAAGCCGCTCGGGAAGTCGTCCGTGGCGATGGCGTTCATGACGCCGGAGCCGTGATCGACGAGCTGGTCGACTTGGTCGTCGACCGGCGCGACGCAGCCGATGCTGTGCACCAACGGCCCTTCGTCGTTGGCATCGCGGGCGGTGTCGGAGTCGGCAAGACGACCCTCGCGGCGAGTCTCTCGGCAGCGCTCGCACGGATCGACCTCTCCGTGGTCGTCGTCGCCACCGACAACTTCCTCTTCCCGAACGACGAGCTCGCGCGCCGCGGCCTGCTCATGCAGAAGGGGTTCCCGCAGACGTACGACGTCGACGCGATCGAGTCCGTGATCGCGACGCTGCGTCGCGGCGCGACAGCCACGGTGCCCGTCTACGACCACCAGACCTACGACGTCGTCGACGTGCGCACCGACGTCGATCCGACCGACGTGTTGGTGCTCGAGGGCGTGAACGTCCTCCAGGAACGCGTCGCCGACCTGCTCGACGTGTCGATCTACCTCGACGTCGACGTCGACCACGCGCGTTCGTGGTTCTTCGACCGGTTCCGCGACCTGTGCGAGAAGGGCGAGGGCTTCTACGCCCCGTTCAAGACGATGACCGACGCCGAGCGGGCGTCGATCGCCGAGTCCGCGTGGTCGGGCATCAACCTCGTCAACCTCGAGCAGCACATCGCGCCGACGATGCGGCGCGCCGACGTGGTGGTGGCGAAGGATGCCGTGCACACCATCGTGTCGATCACGCTGACGTAGCGATCACCGGATCCGCGGGGCGCCCTTCGACGCGAGCACGCCTTCGAGCGCCTGCGGGCGGTCGGTCATCACCCCGTCGACACCGAGGTCGAGCAGCAGCGCCATCTCCTCCTCGTCGTCGATGGTCCACACGTGTACGGCGACACCGGCATCGTGGGCGGCACGGACGAAGCGCTCGTCGACCACCACCGTGTCGCCGAAGGTGCGTGGCACCTGCAACGCGACGTGGGGCGCGTCGGCCGGCGTTTCGCCCGCCTGCACCGCCCGGTAGAACTCCGCCGTTCCCATCGTCCCGTACGACGTGGCGATCTGGGGCGCGTGACGGAGGAACTCCTCGGTCGACGCGTCGTTGAACGACGCGACGATCACGTCGTCGATGCGGCCGTGCTCCATCAGCACCTGCGCGAGCTCGGCCTCGTAGGCAGGCACCGCAGGTGCGGTCTGCTTGATGTCGAGGTTGAGGAACGTGTGCGGGAAGGCTTCGAGCACCTCGACCAGCGTGGGGATGCGGAACTCGATGTCGTCGACCGCCTTGCCGCGATGGACGTACGCGTCGTCGGAGGCGTCGTGATCGACGACCGACCCCGGGACCCACCAGTACGCGTTGTCGAGCGCCTGCACCTCGTCGAGCGCCATCGACGCGATCGCGCCCGACCCCTCGGTCGTGCGGTCGACGGTCGCGTCGTGGCACACCACGAGCACCCGGTCCGCCGTCATGTGCACGTCGAGCTCGAGCGCCTCGGCGCCGGCCGCCACCGCCTGCCGCATCGCGAACAGCGTCGACGACGGCCCTTCCTTCGCACCCCCTTGGTGGGCGTAGTTGAGGACGCGTCGTTCGAGCCACGGGTTGCTCACGAGGCGGACGGTAGCGTGCGCGTCGATGAGCATCATCGAGACGTCGTTCGAGGGCGGCGTCGCGACCGTGACGCTGAACCGGCCCGAGCGGCGCAACGCGCTGAACGGCGAGCTCACGAGAGCCCTACGACAGACGATGGCCGACACCGACGGTCGCGACGACGTCTCGGTGATCGTGCTCACGGGAGCGGACCCCGCGTTCTGCGCAGGCGTCGACCTCAAGGAGCTCGGCAGCGGCCGGCGCGGGAGCGTCACGGTGAGCGGCGTCGGTCGCAGCGGGGCGGCTCGTCCGTGGGAGCGGACGGTGAAGCCTGTGATCGGAGCGATCAACGGCGCGGCGATCACGGGCGGGCTCGAGCTGGCCCTCCAGTGCGACTTCCTCGTCGCGTCGGAGCGGGCGGTGTTCGCCGACACCCACAGCCGCGTCGGCATCCTGCCCGGCTGGGGGCTCACCGTCCTCCTCCCGCAGGCGGTCGGACTGCGGCGGGCGAAGGAGATGTCGCTCACCGGCAACTTCGTGAGCGCCGAGGTGGCTCTCGCCTGGGGCCTCGTGAACCACGTCATTCCCCACGACGAGCTCCTTCCCTTCGCACGGAAGCTCGCAGCAGACATCTCGGGGAACGACCAGCGGTCGGCTCGGCGGATGCTCGCGGAGTACGACGAGGTCACGTCGACGACGATCGCGGAGGGGCTCGAGATCGAGGCGCGGATCGCGACCGAGTGGAACGGCGACGGCTCTGCCGCGTCAGATGTGGAGCGGCGGCGTCAGGCGATCATCGAACGCGGTCGCTCGCAGGTCTGACGGCGGCGACAGCCGTCAGAGCAACCCTGCTTCGACCGCAAGGTCCTTCAGCGAACGCTGGGGTCGGGCGCCGATGTGGGTGATGACCTCTGCCGCAGCGAGCGAGCCGAGGCGGCCGCAGGTGGCGACGTCGTGGCCGTGGGTGAGGCCGTACAGGAAGCCGGCGGCGTAGAGATCGCCGGCGCCCGTGGTATCGACGACCTCGTCGACCGCCACCGCGTCGATCACGTGGAACTCGTCGCCCTTGACGACCACGGAGCCCTTGGCGCTCCGCGTGAGCGCCGCGTACTCGCATCGGTGCGAACGGATCGCCTGCAGCGCGTCGTCGAAGGTCGACACCTGGAACAGCGAGGTGATCTCGTCCTCGTTCGCGAACAGGACGTCGACGTGGTCGTCGATCAGCCGCATGAAGTCGTCGCGATGACGGTCGACGCAGAACGGATCGGACAGCGTCATCGACACGCGCCTGCCTGCGCCCTTCGCCACGTCGATCGCCCGCAGCATCGCGGCCTTGGCCCGCTCGTCGTCCCACAGGTACCCCTCGAGGTATGTCACCTGCGATCCGGCCACCGCTGCGGCCTCGGCGTCGATGTCGTCGGACGTGAGCCCCCGGGCGGCGCCCAGGTAGGTGTTCATCGTGCGGTGCGCGTCGTGCGTGACGAGGACGAGGCAGCGCGCGGTCGACGGTCCGGACGTGGCCGCCGCCGTCTGGAAGGTGACGCCGGCGGCGCGGATGTCGTGGCGGAAGACCTCGCCCATCTGGTCGTCTCGCACCTTCCCGAGGAAGATGCCGTCGCCGCCGAACGACGCGATCCCGACCATCGTGTTCGCGGCGGAACCGCCGGAGATCTCCTGGCTCGGAGGCATCCGGTCGTAGATGCGCCGGCTCTCCTCCTCCTCGACGAGCTGCATGACGTCGCGTTGGAGCCCGAGGCTCTCGATCAGGTCGTCGGTGGCGTGGCAGAGGACGTCGACGATGGCGTTGCCGACGCCCGCGACGTCGAAGGAAGGCTCCCCGGGCACGGGTTCCGACGTTACCGGCCACGACTACCTTGGCTCGACGTGAGCGAATCCCGCTACCGGCTGCCCCGGACCGTCGTTCCCACCCGCTACGAGGTCACGCTCGAACCCGACCTGGCGAACTTCACGTTCACGGGGACGGTGAGGATCGAGGTCGACGTGACCGAGGAGACGCGCACCGTCGTCCTCAACGCAGCCGAGCTGGAGATCGAAGCGGCTGGGGCGACCGTCGAGCTCGACGAGGAGCTCGAGCGGGCGACGCTGACCTTCGACGAGCCACTCGCCGCCGGCAGCACCGTCATCGACCTGCAGTTCACCGGGATCCTGAACGACAAGCTCGCCGGGTTCTACCGCTCGATCTATCGGGACGAGCGCGACCGCGAGCGGGTGATCGCCACCACGCAGTTCGAGTCGACGGACGCGCGCCGGGCGTTCCCGTGCTTCGACGAACCCGACTTCAAGGCCGTCTTCGGGGTCACGCTCGTCGTCGACGACGGGCTGCTCGCGGTGTCGAACGGACCGGTCATGAGCGACGAGCCCCACCCCGACCAGCCGGGCAAGCGGATCGTGCGCTTCGCCGACACGATGAAGATGTCGACGTACCTCGTCGCCTTCGTCGTCGGCCCGCTCGTGGCGACGGAGCCGATCGACGTCGACGGGACGCCGCTGCGGGTGATCCATGTGCCCGGCAAGGAGCACATGGCTCCGTTCGCCCTCGAGTCGGGCGCCGCGAACCTGCGCTTCTTCCGCCAGTACTTCGGCCTCGACTACCCAGGCGACAAGCTCGACCTCATCGCGCTCCCCGACTTCGCGTTCGGCGCGATGGAGAACCTGGGCGCCGTCACCTTCCGCGAGACCGCCCTGCTGGTCGACAGCGAGAACGCGTCGCGTCTCGATCACGAGCGGGTCGCGGACGTCGTCGCCCACGAGATCGCCCACATGTGGTTCGGCGACCTCGTGACGATGAAGTGGTGGAACGGCATCTGGCTCAACGAGGCGTTCGCCACGTTCATGGAGCTGCTCGCGGTCGACGACTTCAAGCCCGAGTGGGAGCGGTGGGTGAGCTTCGCCACGGGCCGCGCCGCGGCGATGGTGGTCGACGGCATGCGCTCGACGCGCCCGGTCGAGTTCCCCGTCGAGGCCCCCGAGGAAGCCGAGGGCATGTTCGACGTGCTGACCTACCAGAAGGGCGCGTCGGTCGTCCGGATGCTCGAGCAGTACCTCGGCGGAGCGGAGTTCCGGGAGGGCATCCGGCTGTACATGCGGCGCCATCAGTACGGCAACACCGAGACCACCGATCTGTGGGACGCGATCGAGGAGGCCACCGGCGAGGCGGCACGTTCGACGATGGACTCCTGGATCTTCCAGGGCGGGTATCCCGTCGTCTCCGTCGACACCACCGACGACGGCACCGGCATCGTGCTGTCGCAGCGCCGGTTCCGGTACCTCCCGACCGCCGACGACGCGGAGGCGCGCTGGCAGGTCCCGATCCTGCTGCGGGCCAGCGTGAACGGCGCTCCCGAGGAACGGCGGCTCCTGCTGACGGATGCTTCGACGACCATCGACCTCGGCGGCAAGGTCGACTGGATCGTCGTCAACGCGGGGGGCTCGGGCTTCTACCGCACGAGCTACTCGTCGAGCCTGCTCGAGCGGCTCACCAGCGATCTCGAAGGCGCCGGCCTCAGCGCCATCGAACGCTTCAACCTGGTCGCCGACACCTGGGCGACGGTGTGGGCAGGCCTCGCTCCGCTCGACGACTTCATCGGGCTCATCCGCCTGTTCGGGGACGAGGCCGACCCGACGGTCTGGTCGGCCATCACCGGGCCGCTGCGGTTCCTCGCCGGGTTCGTCCCGGAGACCGAGCGGGCCTCGATGCAGTCGTTCGTGCGGAAGCTCGTGCGGCCGGCGTTCGATCGCGTCGGCTGGCGTGCGACCGCAGGCGAGGGCGAGAAGGTCCCCACACTGCGAGCGCAGCTCCTCACGACGCTCGGAACGGTCGGCGCCGACGAAGAGATCCGCGCGGAAGCCAAGCGTCTCCATGCGGCGTTCCTCGAGGATCGCACCGCGGTGGATCCGGACGTCGTGCCCGCGCTCATCTCGATCGTCGCGGAGACGGGCGGCGAGGGTGAATACGCGGCTGCCCTCGACCGCGTCCGGAACGGCGCGACGCCCCAGGAGGTCGTGCGCTACCTGCACGCCCTCGCGATGTTCCCCCACGAGGCACTGGTCCGGCGCACGCTCGACCTCGCGGTGAGCGACGAGGTGCGCACGCAGGACGCGCCGTACCTCGTGAACCAGGCGCTCGGCAACTCCCACCAGAACGGTCTCGTGTGGGAGTGGGTCAAGCAGCACTGGGACGAGCTGATGGGTCGCTACCCCGACAACAGCCACGCACGGATGCTGGAGAACGTCGCCGCGCTCCACGCGCCGGAGACGGCGGCAGACGTTCGTTCGTTCCTCGAGGCCCACCCGATCAAGGCAGGCCAGAAGACGGTGGAGCAGACGCTCGAGCGCCTCGACGTGAACGTCGCGTTCCGGCAGCGAGAGGCAGACCGGATCGCCCGCCTCTTCGACGAGTGAGCGCAGCACGCGTCTTCGCGGTCGACGAAGACGCGGCGCAGCTGGTCGAGGGATCGAACATCTTCGACGTGCCGCTCGACGACGCGCGCGTTGGCGGCCGCCGCGTCGCGGGACCACCCGGCCGGCTGATCGGGAAGTTCGCGACGATCAGCGACATCCACATCGGGGAACCCGGTTTCGGCCTGCTGCCGCGGGTGTCAGAGCCGCGCTCACGATCGGGCGACGACCACTACACCGTGCGCGCAACCAGGGCCGCTATCGAGGAAGCGGTTGCGTGGGGCGCCGAGCTGATCGTGGTCAAAGGCGACATCACATGGCTGGCCCGGCCGGCGCAGTGGGAGCGCGCCGCAGCCGTGCTCGCGGCCGCACCTGTCCCGATCGTCGCGCTGGTCGGGAACCACGACGTCGTGCGTCGTGGCCAGCACGGACGCCCGTGGCTGGAGGACGCCGGCATCTCCACCATCGTCGACGACGACGACCCCGTCGCCACCGTCGACATCGCCGGCGTTCGGCTCGTGCTGGCCGCGACGACACACGATCACCACAGCCCCGGCCTCTTCCGCCAGGCGACGCTCGATGCCACGCTCGCCGGTCTCGAAACGCCGGACGCGCTCGGGTCGATCCTGCTCATGCACCACTACCCCAACCGCTTCGTGGTGCCGACGCGATATCCCGCGGGGATCGTTCGCGACGACGCCGCCCGGCTGTTCGACCGTCTCGCGGACCTCGACCACCCGCCGACGCTCGTGACCTGCGGCCACTCCCACCGCAACCGCCGCTATCGGCGAAGCGGCATCGACGTGTCGGAGGTCGGCTCGACGAAGGACTTCGCCGGTGTGTGGGCCGGCTACTCGATCCACGAGGGAGGCGTCCGGCAGGTGGTGCGGCGCATCGCCGAACCCGACGTCGTCGAGTGGATCGAGAAGACGAAGCGCTCGTGCCTCGGCCTGTGGGGTGAGTGGACGCCGGGCCTGCTGCGCTGGCGGTGCTTCAGCCTTCCCTGGCGCTGACCCGCAACTGCTCGAGGAGCAGCTCGAGCGCGGCCACCGCGAACGTCACCATGTTGTCGAGCCGTTCGGAACGGCCGGTCAGGACGTGCCTCGCGGCTTCGGTGCCATCGGGTCCGGCGACGGCCGCCCAAGCGTGCCCCGCCGGGTCGCCGTACGGGTTGCCGGAGGGTCCGGCGGCACCGCCCTCGCCGATCCCCCACGACGCGCCCGTCTTGGCCGCCACCGACCGGGCGAGGTAGCGGGCGAAGACCTCCGTCGCTCCGCGCATGCCCTCCGGCGTCTCGATCGCGCCGGCGACGAAGGCGCGGGTGGCCCTCGGCGTGTAGATCACCGCGCCGCCGACGTAGTACGCAGAGGCGCCAGGCACGGACAGGAGCGAGGCCGACACGAGTCCGCCGCACGACCCTTCGGCCACGGCGACCGTCTCGCCCCGTTCGACAAGGGCCGCGGCGACGCCGGCCGCGACGGCTGTCAGTCGTTCGTCGAGCACGGCACAACACTGCCGTACGCTCGGCCCATGGCACGTGCCATCACCGTGCAGCCGATGACCCCGAAGCTCGGCGCCGAGATCGCGGGCGTCGACCTCTCGCAACCTCTCGACGAGGGAACGGTCGCCGAGATCCGCGAGGCGCTGCTCGCCCACCACGTGATCGTCTTCCGGGATCAGCAGCTCACGCCCGACGACCAGATCCGCTTCGGGCGCTGCTTCGGCGAGCTCGACACCCATCCGTTCGTGGAGGGCATGCCGGCCCACCCAGAGATCATCGAGATCATCACGGAGCCCGACGACGTCTTCAACTTCGGCGGAGGGTGGCACACCGACGTGACGTTCCTCGAAGAACCCGATCTCGGCTCGATCCTCTACGGCATCGACGTCCCGGACGCGGGCGGCGACACGTTGTTCGCGAACCAGCACGCCGCGTACGAGGCGCTCTCGGACACGATCAAGGGGTTCCTCGACGGGCTCGTCGCGGTGCACTCGGCCGGGCCGCAGTACGCGCCCGGCGGCTATTCCACCCGTTCGAAGTCGATGAAGACGAAGAACGTCGACCTCGCCGATCGATCGGTTCGCCACCCCGTCGTACGGACCCATCCAGAGACCGGCCGCAAGGCGCTGTACGTGAACCGTGCGTTCACCACGCGCATCGAGGGCCTGAAGTACGACGAGTCAGCGGCGCTGCTCGAGTTCCTCTTCACCCACGCCGTGCGTGAGCCCTTCACGTGCCGCCTCCGCTGGGAGCCGGGGACGCTCGCGATGTGGGACAACCGGAGCGTCCAGCACTACGCGCTCTTCGACTACCGCGGCCACCGGCGGCGCATGCACCGCATCACGGTGAAGGGCGATCGCCCGAGGTGAGCTTCTCGATGCGCTGCTGGATGTCGGCGAGCCGTGCTTCGGCCGCGGCGTGGAGCGCGCCGGCCCGTTCGTAGAGCTCGGTCACCTCTTCGATCCCGAGATCGCCCGACGCCATGCGGGCGATCGTCGACTCGAGCTGCTCGACGATCTGCTCGAACGTGAGGGCGTCGATCTCAGCCATCGGCGACGTCGGCTCCGAACCGTCCACCTGCCACCTGCACCTCGATGCGCTCGCCGTGCTGCACGGCTCCAGGCTCGCGCACGACGTCGCCCGCAGCCGATCTGACGATGGCGTAGCCACGCTCCAGGACCCGCTGCGGGCTCAGCGACTCGAGGTGACGCCGGTGGCCGGCCAGCTCCGCTCGCTTCACCTCGACGAGACGGTCAGGCCGCAGCGCATCGAGTCGGGCGCGTGATCGCGCGAGTCGCTCCCGCGCCCGCTGCAACCCTTCGGTCACGGCGCGATCACGATCGACGGCCGCGAGCCGTCGCTCGGCGCGATCGAGGTGGCGCGCCAGCAACGCGCTCGCACGCTCGCTGGCCGTGTCGAGCCGAGCCTCGATCGCGACACGATCCGGAACGACGGCTGCGGCGGCGAGTGAGGGGGTCCCGCACCGCAGGTCGGCCACGTCGTCGCACAGCGGACGGTCGCGCTCGTGGCCGATCGCGGAGACGATCGGGATGCCCGCCGCGCAGATCGCGCGGCAGAGGTCTTCGTCGCTGAAGGGCAGCAACTGGGTGGCGTCGCCGCCGCCACGAGCGAGGACGATCACGTCGACCCCGTCGCGCTGCTGGAGGTCGTCGATCGCGCCGATGATGGCATCGGGCGCGCCCGCCCCGCTGACGGTCACCTCTCGGAACACGACCGGGTAGCCGGGGAACCGAGCGACAACCACCGACTCGATGTCGTGCCTCACCGCTGCGTCGCTGCCGCAGACGACGCCGATGGCCCGCGGGAGCAACGGGATCGGGCGGCGCGGACGATCGAGCAGCCCGTCGTTCGACAGCCGGCTCCGAGCCTCGGCGATCATGGCTGCGACCGCGCCCTCGCCGACGGGTACGACCTCCTCGGCGACGAGCTGGAGCTGGCCCCACTGGTTGACCCACTCGAGGGTTCCGGTCACCTGCACGCGCTCCCCGTTCACGGTGCGGGCCCTTCGGGCCTTCGACGCCGGAACGGTCACCGAGATCTGCGCAGCACGATCCTTGAGGGTGAAGAAGATCCGTCCGCCGGGACGCTTCGACGGCCGGTGCACCTCGCCTTCCACCGCGATGCGCCCGATCGTGGCGAGGGAGCGGGCCAGCTCCGAGCTCAGACGGACGAGGGTGACCTTGCGAACGGCCGGGCTGGGCTCCGGTTCGGGATCGAAGAGGGTCACCTCTTCGACCGTAGCGGCACCTCGTCGGTTCGCTTAGCGTCCGGCCATGGAACAGCGCACGCTCGGGCAGCTCGCGATCTCCGTCGTCGGGATCGGGTGCAACAACTTCGGCGGGCGGATCGACGAGGCCCAGACCGCCGCCGTCGTCGACGCCGCGATCGACGCCGGGATCAACTTCTTCGACACCGCCGACGTGTACGGCAACGGCCTGTCGGAGGAGTTCCTCGGTCGTGCCCTCGGGAGCCGCCGCGACCAGGTGGTCATCGCCACCAAGTTCGGCGCAGCCACGGGTGCCAAGCCGGACAACGTGCGGTCGTCGTGCGAGGCGTCGTTGCGGCGGCTCGGGACCGACGTCATCGACCTGTACCAGCTGCACCGCCCGGACGACGACACGCCGATCGACGACACGCTCGCCGCGCTCCACGAGCTCGTCGAGCAGGGCAAGGTCCGCGAGATCGGCTGCTCGAACTTCGACGGCGCCCGCATCGACGCCGCGGACGACGTGTCGTCGTCGAAGGGGATTTCGCGTTTCGTGTCGGTGCAGAACCAGCTGAGCCTGCTCGACCGCCGCCAGGAGGACGACCTGCTCGCCGCCTGCGCTCGCCACGGCCTCGGCATCCTCCCGTACTTCCCGCTGGCGAGCGGCATGCTGACCGGGAAGTACAAGCGGGGCGAGGCGCCGCCCGAGGGGACGCGGCTGTCGCAGATGCCGGAGGACCGCCAGCAGCGCGCCCTCGACGAGCGGAACTTCGACGTCGTCGAGCGCCTCGAGCAGTTCGCGACCGAGCGCGGCCACACCATCTTGGAACTGGCGATGTCGTGGCTCGCGTGCCTGCCGAACATGGCGTCGGTCATCGCCGGTGCGACGAAGCCGGAGCAGGTGCGCTCGAACGCGAGCGCCGTCGGCTGGAAGCTCACCGAGGAGGAGATGACCGAGGTCGATCGCCTCGCTCGTCGCTGACCACCCCGGCAGCGAAGCCCTTCCGCACGCGTTTGGGCCCCGACCGCCTCACGGGTGAAGCGGTCGGGGCCCAAAGCGAGGTAGTTGCGGGCGAGGGCGTTACTTGCGGGCGAAGCGGCGGGTGGCGACGCCGCCGCCGATCAGGCCGAAGCCGAGAAGCGCTGCCAGGCCGAGCGGGAGACCGGTCGCAGCCAGCGTCTCGGGGACCCGGGACAGCTGCAGGCCGAGCACCGAGGCACCCGTCGTCCCGGTCTGGTTCGTCGCCGCGACGGCCGCACGCTCACCAGCGGCCGAAGCAGCCGGACGCTCGTACTGCACGCCAAGGACCTGAGCACCGGAGCCCGGGATCCCCATCGCACCGGCGACCGCCGCCTCGTTGGTGCCGAGGACCGTGCCTGATCCCGTGGCCGACGATCCCGTCTCGGTGGTGGTGCCGCCGGTGTTGCCGCCGTCGGTCGAGCCGTTGTTGCCGCCGGTGTTGCCACCGTTGTTGCCGCCGGTGTTGCCGCCGTTGTTGCCACCGGTCGGAGGCGCCGGCTTCTCCTTCGAGTGGCCCTTCTTCAGGCCGCCGCAGTTGCCGTTGTTGTCATCGGCGAAGTCGGCGTCGTTGCCACAGCCGTTGTTGCCGTCGTAGTCGCCGTCGCCCTGCGACTCGGCGGGCTGGCCCGCGGCGGCGTACGGCTTGTCGACACCGCCGCCGTCCGGATTCGATTCCGACCGGCCCTGGGTGCCCGATCCACCTGCTTCGGTCGTTCGATCGGCCTTGCCCGGAGCTGCGTCCGTCGTCGTCTGCTCGGTCCCGTTGCTCTTCTTGGAGTGCTCAGGACCCGCCATCGCCGGGCTGCCGAGAAGCATCATGCCCAGCAGACCGGTCCCGAGCACTGCCCCCAGCTTCGTTGCAGTGCCCATGTGTCCTGTTTCCGTCCTTGTCATCGGCGCCCTCTGCGGGTCGCCGTCCGTGGTGTGCTGACCGTGGTGTTCCCACCACGGTTCGTGGACCAAACCGCTTTAGCTAGTCAAGAATGACCAGGCTGAAGGGGGCTAGTTCCACGACACCTTCGGAGACGTCGGCCATGCCGGCCGATGACGCGACGACGGAAAGATTTCGCGCCGGTACCGGAACCCCCACCTTCCCGTCCGACAGGTTCGCGACGATGACCACCGAGTCGCTTCCGTCGGGCGACCGGCGCTCGATGCGGATCCACCGGTCGTCTTCGGAGAACTCGACGTCGACGTCCTCGAAACGGCCTGGGCCGAGAGCCGGGCGCGAGCGCCGGAGCGAGATGAGCTGGCGGTGCCAGTCGAGAAGCGATGCGTGCGGCTCCCCGGTCACCTCGTCCCACAGGAGCTTCGAACGCTCGAAGGTCGCGGCGTCCTGCGGGTCGGGCACGTCGTCGGGCGACCAGCCGAAGTAGGAGAACTCCGAACGCCGCCCCTCGCTGACCGCACGACCGAGGTCGGGGTCGTGGTGGTCGGTGAAGTACTGGAACGGCGTCGACGCGCCCCACTCCTCGCCCTGGAACAGCATGGGAACGAACGGCGCGGTCAGCACGAGCCCAGCCGCGAGGCGGAGCTGGTCGGGGTTCAGGAGGTGGCTCGAGCGATCGCCCTGCGCGCGGTTGCCGATCTGGTCGTGGTTCTGCAGGTACCCGAGGAACCGCCACGCCGGCAGGCCCACCGGCGGTCGCCCGTGACTGCGGCCGCGGTGAGGGTCGTACTCGCCGGCGAAGACGAACCCGCGGCGATACGACGTCGCGAGCTGCTCGACCTTGCCGAAGCTCTCGTAGTAGCCCGCGAGCTCACCCGTGAGCAGCGTGTGGAGGCAGTGGTGGAAGTCGTCGTTCCACTGCGCGTCGATGCCGTAGCCGCCGACCTCCCGCCGCTGCACGATCCGCGGGTTGTTGAGGTCGGTCTCCGCGATGAGGAACAGGTCACGGCCGAGCTCGACCTCGAGCGCCTCGACCTCCATCGACATCTGCTCGAGCAGGTGCACGGCCGACATGTCGATGATGGCGTGGATCGCGTCGAGACGGAGCCCGTCGACGTGGTAGTCGCGCAACCACATCAGTGCGTTGTCGAGGAAGAAGCGACGCGACTCGTCCGACCCTGGCGCGTCGACGTTGACCGCCATCCCCCATGGCGTCGAGTACTTGTCGGTGAAGTACGGCCCGTACTCGCCGAGGTAGTTCCCGGCCGGACCGAGGTGGTTGTAGACGACGTCGAGGATCACGCCGATCCCCTGCGCGTGCGCAGCGTCGACGAGGCGCTTCAGCCCGGCGGGCCCCCCGTACGCGTGGTGCGGCGCGTAGAGGTCGACGCCGTCGTAGCCCCAGCCGCGATCTCCGCTGAACTCCGCGACCGGGAGGAGCTCGATCAGGTCGATGCCGAGCTCGCGCAGGTGCGGCAGCCGTTCGATCGCGGCATCGAAGGTCCCGTCGGCCGTGAAGGTGCCCACGTGGAGCTCGTAGATGACCGAGCTCGCGAAGGGCACACCGCGCCATGAGCTGTCGGTCCACTCGAACGACGCGTGGTCGACGACCTCCGACGGGCCGTCGATCCCCTCGGGCTGGAAGGCGCTGCGGGGGTCCGGCCGCCCGGGGCCTCCGTCGATCGAGAAGAGGTAGCGCGTCCCGGGGGCCGCGCCGTCGACGGTCGCCGACCACCACCCGGCGCCGATCCGTTCCATCGGGTGACGGTCGTCGCCGATCAACACGTCGACGGACCTTTCGGCGCGCGGCGCCCAGACGCGGAAGGTGTGGCTCACGCGGCGGTCTTACCCGCGTAGGAGCGGGGAACCGTCGACGAGCACCGCGACCGGCAGCGGGCCGACGATGTCCGCGACGGGCAACGTCGACGCGTCCGGAAGGACGACCGCCGTCGCACCGTCGAGGTTCCCTCGGAGCGGGAAGCGCACGGTCACGACGACGAGAGCGCCGCGGGCGCGGGAGAACGCGATCACCCGTTCGGCGTCGACGCCCTCGACCCGAAGCGGTTCGTATCCGGCGTCGGCGTCGAACAGCTCGGGGCGCTCCGCGCGGAGCGTCAGGAGGCGGTCGATCAGCCAGAGCTTCGGGGTGCCGGGATCGTCGGCCAGCTCGAGTCGCTTCGCTGCGTCGTCCGCCGTCATCGAGCGAACCTCGGTGACGAGGCGGCGGCGCAACTCGTAGTCGACGGGGCGGCGGTTGTCGGGGTCGACCAGGCTGAGGTCCCACAGCTCGGTGCCCTGGTAGACGTCGGGGACGCCGGGACTCGTGAGCTTCCACGTCGTCTGCACGAGCGAGTTGGCCCGACCGGCGCCGAGAAGACGTTGCTCCGTGAGGAACGACTCGACCTCCCGCCGGAAGTCGTCGTCGTGGAGGATCGCAGCGCCGAAGGCCTGGAGCGCCTCGTCGTAGTCGGGCACCGGATCGATCCACGACGTGTGCGACTTGGCTTCCTTGGCCGCCTTCTCCATGTACGCCGTGATCCGCTCGGGCGTGATCGGCCACGCACCGACGATCACTTGGTAGAGGAGGTACTCGGCGTTGCGATCGGGCCAGCGCTGCTCGTCGCCGCGACGGTGACGGTCGTTGAGGTGCGCCCACCGCCAGGCCGCCTCCTCCCAGGCACCGGGGATCTCCGACAGGCACGCCAACCGCGCCCGCACGTCTTCGCTCCGCTTGGTGTCGTGGGTGGACGACCCGAGGAGCGAACGGCTCGACGGATCGGCGGTGCGGCGAGCGTGGAACTCGTCGACCGACATGCCGACGTCTCCGGGATCGCCGCCGACCTCGTTGAGCGAGACCATCCGGTTGTACCGGTAGAACGCGGTGTCTTCCACCGCCTTCGCCATGACCGGCGAGCTCACCTGCTGGAACCGAACCGCGAGCTCGTGCGCGTACTGCCCCTCGACGCGGAGCAGGAGGATGTCGCCGAGGAACCGGAACAGCTCCGGCTCGAGATCGGGCCGTCGCTCGGCCGCGATCCGTGTCGCCCTGTCGACCCGCTCGACGTCGACCTCCGACGGCTCGTCGTCCGGCCGCACGTAGGTGCGGTAGGCGTCGAACGCGGCGATCGTCTCGCGCAGCGCGTCGCGCAGCTGCGATCGGGTGTAGTCGCGGTGGCGCCGGTTGCCCTCGGCGATCAAGACGAACAGCTCGGTGAGCCGCTCGATGTCGGCGGCGAGCACCGAGCGCATGATCTCGTGCTTCGCGGCGTAGGCGAGGTCTTCGAAGTGCGTGCTCTCGCCGGAGAAGCGGGTGTAGGCGGAGGTGAGCGCCTCCTCGCCGGCCGGGTCGACGAGGGCGTTGTTCGCCTGGACGAGGAAGTCGTAACCGCTCGTGCCCTCGATCGGCCACGACTCCGGGATCCGCTCGTCGCCTTCGAGGATCTTCTCGACGACGATGTAGGTGTCCGGCCCGGCCGCGGTCCGCAGGCGTTCGAGGTAGCCGAGAGGATCACGGAGCCCGTCGACGTGGTCGATGCGGAGGCCGGTGATCTCGCCGTCTCGCACGAGATCGAGGACGAGCGCGTGGGTGTCGTCGAAGACCTGCGGGTCTTCGATGCGGAGTGCGACGAGTGTGGTGATGTCGAAGAACCGGCGGTAGTCGAGCTCGCGGCCTGCGGTGCGCCAGAAGGCGAGCCGGTAGTTCTGGCGTGACAACAAGACATCCAGCACGTCGGGGTCTTCGTTGACCGCCTTGATCTCCTCGTCGACGGCGACCGCCAGCTCGTCGTTCGTCGACAGCAGCTCCTCGAGACGACCTCGGAGGACCTCCTTGTCGCGGTGGCGCTCGGTGACCGAGGAACGATCGGTGGCGAGCGCATGGGGCAGGCGGCCGAACGCCGTCGCGAGCGAGGCGAGCTCGTCGCTCTCCGTTCGTGACGCCGCGCGCTCGAGGACGTCGTCGAGCGTGCGGGGCGAGACCGGCACGTCGTTCTCGTAGTAGCGGACGACGAAGCTCCCGCCCTCGCGGACGAGCTGCAGCTCCCCCGCCTCGAGCACCCTGCCGTAGTGATCGCCGAGGATCGGGACGAGCACCTTCGTCGTGAGGCGCCGCTCGGGCGGGTCCCAGTCGATGTCGAAGTAGGCCGCGTACTGGCTCGAAGGCCCGTTCTCGAGCACGTCCCACCACCACGAGTTCTCACGTCCGGAGATCGCCATGTGGTTCGGGACGATGTCGAGGATGTGGCTCATCCCATGCGCGCGCAGCGCGTCGCACAGCCGACGGTGGCCCTCTGCGCCGCCGAGCTCCTCGTTCAGCCGGCCGTGGTCGACGACGTCGTAGCCGTGGGTGCTCCCCGGCGCCGCCTGGAGGTACGGCGAGCAGTAGAGGTGGCTGATGCCGAGATCGGCGAGGTAGGGGACGATCGCCGCCGCGTCGTCGAACGTGAACCCCGCGTGCAGCTGCACGCGGTACGTCGCACGCACTAGCCCCTCCGACGCAGGAGCGCCACGACGGAGCGCGACGCCATCGGCACCGCGTCGCCGTTCTCGTACACCCGGCTCCCCTCCGGGGCGAGCGGGTCGTTGGTGTCGAAGACCAGCTCCCACGGCCCTTCCGGGTACTCCGCCGGCAGCTTGAACTCCATCGGCTCGTGGTGGGCCGAGAAGAGCAGGAGCAGCGAGTCGTCGACGATGCGCTCGCCCGTCGGGCCCCGTGAAGGGATGGCGTCGCCGTTGAGGAACACGCCGAGGACCTTGGCGAACCCGACGTCCCAGTCTTCGTCGCTCATCTCCGTCCCGTCGGGGTTCAGCCAGGCGATGTCCTTCTCCGCGCTGCCGCGGATCGGCCGGCCCTGGAACCACCGGCGCCGGCGCAGCACCGGGTGGGCCCGCCGGAAGTCCATCAGCCGGCGGGTGAAGCCGAGCAGGTCGAGGTGCTCCTGGGTGTTCGTCCAGTCGAACCAGGAGATCTCGTTGTCCTGGCAGTACGCGTTGTTGTTGCCGCCTTGGGTGCGGCCCATCTCGTCGCCACCGAGCAGCATCGGCACGCCCTGCGACAGGAACAACGTGGCGAGGAAGTTGCGCTTCTGGCGCTCCCGGAGCTCGCACACCTCCGGATCGTCGGTCGGCCCCTCCGCTCCGTGGTTCCACGAGCGGTTGTGGCTGTCGCCGTCGTTGTTGCCCTCGCCGTTCGCCTCGTTGTGCTTGTCGTTGTACGACACGAGGTCGTTGAGGGTGAAGCCGTCGTGGGCGGTGATGAAGTTGATCGACGCGCCGGGCCGGCGGTCGTCGCCGTAGAGATCGGAGCTGCCGGTGATGCGGTACGCGAACTCGCCGAGGCCCGCTTCCTGGCCCCGCCAGTAGTCGCGGATCGTGTCGCGGTACTTGCCGTTCCACTCCGACCAGAGGGGCGGGAAGTTGCCGACCTGGTAGCCGCCCTCGCCGACGTCCCACGGCTCGGCGATGAGCTTCACGCCGCTCACGATGGGGTCCTGCTGGACGAGGTCGAAGAACGCCGACAGCCGATCGACATCGTGGAGCTCGCGCGCCAGCGTCGATGCCAGGTCGAACCGGAAGCCGTCGACGTGCATCTCGGTCACCCAGTACCGCAGCGAGTCCATGATCAGCTGCAGGACGTTCGGGTGGCGCATGTTCAGGCTGTTGCCGGTGCCCGTGTAGTCCATGTAGTACCGGGCGTCGCCCTCGACGGTCCGGTAGTACGACACGTTGTCGATGCCCTTGAACGACAGCGTCGGCCCGAGGTGGTTGCCCTCTGCGGTGTGGTTGTAGACGACGTCGAGGATCACCTCGATGCCCGCCTCGTGCAGGGCCTTGACCATCTGCTTGAACTCGGTCACCTGCTGGCCGTCGGTGCCGCTCGCCGAGTAGGCGTGGTGCGGCGCGAAGTACCCGATCGAGTTGTAACCCCAGTAGTTGTGCAGGCCCTTGTCCTGGAGGATGTGGTCGTCGACGAACTGGTGGATCGGCAGGAGCTCCACTGCGGTCACGCCGAGCAGGACGAGGTGCTCGATCGCCTCTGGCGTGGCGAGCGCGGCGTAGGTGCCGCGCAGGTGCTCGGGGATGCCGGGATGTTGCTTGGTGAAGCCCTTGACGTGGACCTCGTAGATCATCGTCTCGTGGAGCGGCGTGCCGGGCCGGCGGTCGTCGCCCCAGTCGAAGTCGTCCGCGACGACCACCGACTTCGGTACGAACGCCGCGCTGTCCGCGTCGTTGAACGAGAGGTCCTTCTCCTCGGCGTCAAACGAGTAGCCGTAGACGCTCTCGTTCCACTGGAAGTCGCCGTCGATCGCCTTGGCGTAGGGATCGAGCAGGACCTTGTTCGGGTTGAACCGGTGACCGTTCTGGGGGTCGAACGGGCCGTGGACCCGGAAGCCGTAGCGCTGGCCGACCTTCGCTCCGGGGACGTAGCCGTGGAAGCGATGGGCCGTCACCTCCGGCAGGGTGAGGCGGGTCTCGTTGCCGCTCTCGTCGAAGAGGCAGAGCTCGATGCGCTCGGCGTGCTCGCTGAAGATCGAGAAGTTCGTTCCCTCCGCGTCCGGAGTCGCGCCGAGGGGATAGGGACGGCCAGGCCAGATGTCAACCATGTCGGGGCGTATCTACCCCGCCGCCGCTGCGCTCAGGCTGGTCCGTTCGCCGGGGTCGGCGGCAGCGGTGCGATCGCAGGGAAGTCGTCCCGGTTCACGGGGTCCGAGGTGACGGTGCCGTCCGGCAGCGGAACGGCCACGGAGGCGCCACCGACCGTGAACTTCACGCCCTGCACGCCCTCGATGCCCGTCATGGTGAACACGATCTGACCGATCGCGAGCCGGAGCTCGAGGGTCGGCACGGCCGCGACGTCGGAGGTGAGGTCGACGTTGACGATGTCCGGAGCGGGCCGGCTGACGGTCGCCTGCGTCGTCGGGTTGATCGCCGTGCGCACGCCGTTCACCGCCTCCTCGTCGGTCGGACCCTCGAGGAGCGCGTTGATCACCCGGATCGGCGTCGGCGGATCGGGCACCGCCCGCGGCGCGGGGTGGAGCCGCTCGCCGACCAGGTAGTACACCGCGACGTTCACCCGGTCGACCGACGGCGTCGACGGCGCTCCGGGCTGGGGCAGCGGCGGCCCCTCGTCGAGCAGCCCGTACGGCACGTCCTCCACCGCGAGCGGGCGCGGACGGTCGTCGGGCTGCACGCCGCAGCCCGGGCCGGCGACCACTGCGATCGTGAGCAGGCCGAACAGCGAGAGAAGCCTGACGCCGAGCTTCATGACAGCTTCGGCAGCTCCACGACGAATCGGGCCCCGGTGCCGCCGGATACGTCTTCGACCCAGACCCGCCCGCCGTGGAGCCGGACGTGTTCGGCCACGAGCGCGAGGCCGAGCCCGGTGCCGCTGCCCGCGCCCCTGCGGCCTGCCGCGCTGCCCCGGAAGAAGCGCTCGAAGACGTGGGCCCGCTCCTCCTCCCGCACGCCGGGCCCCGCGTCCTCGACCGCCACCCGGACGAGGCCGTCGGCATGCTCGACGCGAACGCACGTGGCCCCGCCGCCGTAGGCCGCGGCGTTCTCGACGAGGTTGCCGATCACCCGCTCGAGGCGCCGCTTGTCGCCGAGCACGCGGGCATCGCCGTCCGTGGCGCCGCTCACCAGCGGGACGTCGCCGGCGCTGCGGCCCAACGCGTGGCGCACGAGCTCGGTGAGGTCGACCTCCTCGAGCTGGAGCTCAGAGACTCCGGCATCGGCGCGCGAGATCTCGAGCAGGTCTTCGACGAGACGTTGGAAGCGGCGGACATCGGCGTCGAGGAGGTCGAGCGCGGCCTGGGCGCGAACAGACAGCTCGTCCCGCCGGGCCTTCAGCACGTCGAGCGACGTCGCGAGCGTCGTCAGCGGCGACCGGAGCTCGTGGCTGACGTCCGACGCGAAGCGGGCGTCACGCCTGAGGCGTTCCGACAGCGCGTCGACCATCGAGTTGAACGACTGGGCGAGCGGCGCGATGTCGCGATCGGACACCGGACCGAGGCGGATGTCCATGTTGCCCCTCGCGATCGCCGCGGCCGCCTCCGACACCGAGGTGAGGGGCCGGAGGACGCGACGGCTCACCCAACGACCCACCAGCGCGCCGCCCATCGTCGTGAGGAGCGCGGCACCGGAGAGCGACCAGGCAAGGATGCTGAGCGTGCGGTCGGTCTCCGCGAGCGAGAACGCCTCGTAGAACTCCGCTTCGACGCGCGGGATCGGAACCCCGACCGCGAGCCATGCCCGGCCGCCGAACTCGAAGCGCTGCCTCCCGGGTCGCCCCTCGGCCACTCGCTCCCGGAGTCGTTCGGGGATGGCATCGCCGCCGATGAAGAGCGAGTTGGCGAACCACCGATCGTCGTGGCGCACGACGACACCCTCGGACGAAGGCGTCTCGAGCGACGACAGCACGCGGCCGAGGTCGGACCGCGCCCGCAGGCCGTCGCGGACCAATCGGGCGTTGAGGTAGGCACGGCTGGTCGCCGAGTCCTCCTGCTGGTCGACGAGCGAGTTGCGCACCAGCGCGTACGTGAGGAACGACAGCACCGCCGACATCGCGAGGGCGCCGAGGGCGAAGGCGACCGTCACACGAGCGCGGAGGCCGAGCTTTCGCTGGGGCTCGAGCGCGCCAGGAGCGGTCACGGCTGGAGCTTGTAGCCGAGTCCCCGGACGGTCACGACGTAGCTGGGCTCCGCGGCGTCGGGCTCGATCTTCGCCCGGAGGCGGCGCACGTGGACGTCGACGAGACGCCCGTCACCGAAGTACCCGTACCCCCAGACCCGGTCGAGCAGCTGCTCTCGACTGAGGACCTTGTTCGGGTTCGCCGCCAGCTCGCACAGGAGGCGGAACTCGGTCTTCGTGAGGTGCACCTGCTCGCCGCTCCGGCGCACCTCGCCCGCCTCCGGCGACACCTCGAGATCCCCGAAGCGCAGGACCGCCGGCGTCGACGAGTCGGCGGCCTTCGCTCGGCGCAACAGCGCTCGGATGCGGGCCGACAGCTCCGTCGCGACGAACGGCTTCGTGACGTAGTCGTCCGCCCCCGCTTCGAGGCCGGTGACGACGTCGGTCGTGTCGCCTCGAGCGGTCACCATGATCACGGGGACGTCGCTCGTCTCCCGGATCTCCCGGCACACCTCGAACCCGTCGACCCCCGGGAGCATCACGTCGATCAGGACGACGTCGACGCTCCCGACCGGCTCCGCCCGGAACAGGTCGAGCGCAGCCTCGCCGCTCTCCGCCTCGACGACGTCGAAGCCCTCGTCTTCGAGGGCGAGGCGCATCGCCGAGCGGATGCGTTCGTCGTCTTCGACCGCGAGGATGCGAGCCGCCATCGACACCATCGTGGCAGCCCCAGGCGCGAAGGGTCTGCCGCGTCAGCTGGCGAAGGCGTCTTCGCGGTCGTGGTCGAAGGGGACCACGAACCACACCGTCTTGCCGTCGGGGCGGCCCTCGACACCCCACGACGTCGACAGCGTCTGCACGAGGTGGAGCCCGCGACCGCTCGTGGACTCCGCCGGTGTGTGCCCGATCATCGGCGGGCGTTCGTTCGCGTCCTGCACCTCGACGCGCACGTGGTCGCGCTCGATCCAGATCCGGACGGCGAAGTCGGTGCGGGCGTGGAGCACGGCGTTGGTGGCGAGCTCGCTCACGAGCAGGACCGCGAGGTCAGCGGAGACCCCGGCGGCGTCGAGCGTCCGGCGGAGGAACGAGCGCGCGACGCGCGGACTCGCCAAGTCGGGGGAAAACACCGCCTCCTCGTACGCCACGAACCGAGTCCTCCAGGCGCGGCGCCGCTGCCGTTGTCGCCGCGGTTGCGCACTGTTCCCACGCTCAGCGGTCGACAAACAGGCTGTGACCGAGGCAACAGGGAGGGGTCGAAGAACCACGAAACCCAGGTCGGGACGGGCCCGCCTGGGTCTCTACGGCGTGGAGGTGATGGGATTTGAACCCACGGCCTCAGCATTGCGAACGCTGCGCTCTGCCAACTGAGCTACACCCCCGCGAGGTCGTTCAGGATAGCCCGCTCGTCCCGCCCTCCAACGCACGCTGCAAGCGCGCCTGCACGAGCGTCAGGGTGAGGTCGCTTCGGGTCCGCTCGAGCACCGCCCGCAGCGCGTCGGTGGTGCGGCGCAGCCCTCCGGTGATCGCGTCGGGGAAGTCGATGGTGACGAGCAGCTCGTACACGTCGTCCATCGACGCGAGCAGGTGCTCGGCATCGTCGAGGCTGCCGGCCCGAAGCCGGTCGAGGAGGTGCCGGCGCAGCTCACTCGCCGCCTCCGCCAGCCCGTTGAGCCACGCAGCAGGCTGCACGCCGATCGCGTCGTGACCCTCGAGGGGCGCCCGGGCGACCAGCGCCGCGGTGAGGCGGGCCTCTGCGTACTCCTTCTCCGCATCGTGCAGGAACCCGGCGAACGCGACGGACGGATGGGGCGCGAGCGCGGCTTGCGCCTCTCGAAGCGCGGTGCCGGCCTCGGCCGTGAGCTCGGCGGCTCGCTCCGTCTCGCCCCGGTGGATCGCCCGGATGGCGAGGCCGCACGAACGGATGGTCCGGCGGCACGCCGGGAGCCCCGCCTCGCGCGCGAGGTGGGCCGCTTCCAGCTCTGCTCGCACCGACCCGGCCAGAGCGGCCAGTTCGTCGCGGCGGGAGAGCGGCGGCGTCAGAGCCGTGAGGTCAGCTGCCGGAGCGGCGGTAGAGGAGCGCCGGCTCGGCCTGCGGAGCGGCGGTCGGGAGGAAGCGCACCTTCATCTCCCGCTCGGCCGCGAGGTTGCGCAGGTACACGAGCAGGGCGACATATCCGGCGAACAGGACGTCGAGCACCACGTGAACCGCCCAGAGCGCCCGCAACTGGGGCAGGAAGCCGAGGACCAGGGAGCCGGCCATCGCGACCAGCAGCCCGACGAAGACGTCGCGCCGGCGCTTGACGGCGCGGCGGCTGCGGGCCAGACCACCAGGAAGCGAGGCGGCCTGACGGGGGCGAGCGGAAGGCGCCCGGTAGAGCGGGCCACCGGAGGCACGCATGGGGGCGGTGTAGCCGGCGGGCGAGGTGCGAGCGAGGGTGCGGAGCTGGCGGTTGAAGTCGGTGATCGAGCCCGAGGGTCGGTTCTCCGACCGAGCCCGGAGGATCGGAGGAAGAAGGAACGCCGCCCAGATTGCTGCGAGCAGGATCAGAACCACTACACCCAAACCCCTGACCTCTTTCTGCTCGGGGACAGTACGTCCGTCCGCGTGAGAACGGGCGGATACCAGGCGGAGAACACGTTCTCCGCACCAGCTGCGATCACCTTCCTAGCCGGACGACGAATGCCCGCGCCACTTCCGGTGCTTGCTGGAGTTAGCAGTATAGCGGCAGCAGCTCAGAAGTCGGACTGGAGCTCGCCGCCGGAGGAGTCGCCGTTGCTGCGCCGCCACGTCCCCGACCGGCCGCCGGTCTTCTCCCACAGCGCGATCTCGCCGATCGTCATCGAGCGGTCGGTCGACTTGCACATGTCGTAGATGGTGAGCGCGGCGACCGAGCAGGCGGTCATCGCCTCCATCTCGACGCCCGTGCGGTCGACCGTCTCGACCGTCGACTCGATCTCGATCCACTCGTCGCCGAGGTGGAAGTTGATGTAGACGCTGCCGATCGTGAGCTGATGGCAGAGCGGGATCAGGTCGACGGTCTTCTTCGCCGCCTGGATGCCGGCGACCCGCGCCACGGCGAGCACGTCGCCCTTGGTGACGGCGTTGTTCGCCACCATCGCCGTCGTCTCCGGCTTCATGAAGACCTTGCACCGGGCGATCGCCCTGCGGTGCGTCGGCTCCTTCGGCGTGACGTCCACCATGCGGGCTCGGCCGAGTGGATCGAGGTGGGTGAAGCCACGCTCCGACATGGCCGGGCATCGTACTACCTGCGCTTTTGGGAACGGCTAGGCCGGCATCTCGGCGCGAGCGTTCCCTGATCCGGGGCGGGCCCGGTCAGCCGCCGATCTGCGACATCGACCGGGGTGGCTGGACGAAGGTGACGTTGCCGATCGAGTGACCCGCCCACTTCCGGCCCACCTCCGCCTCGATCGCTGCTGCGAGCTCGTCGTCCGACCCGCCGTCGCGGAGGATGGCGCGCAGGTCGGTCTCTCGCAGCGAGAAGAGGCAGTTGCGGAACATGCCCTCGGCGGTGAGGCGGACGCGGTCGCAGGTGGAGCAGAACGACTTCGTCACGCTTGCGACGACGCCGATCTCCCCCCTGCCGTCGATGTAGCGGTAGCGCTCGGCCGGCTGGTTGCCTCGCTCGGGCAGCGGCTCGAGGGGGTACACGGCGCTGATCGTCGAGATGATCTCGTCCGCCGAGAGCACCTGCTCCGCGGTCCACGCGTGCTGAGCGTCGAGCGGCATGACCTCGATGAAGCGGACGATCACGCCCTTCTCCCGCCCGAAGGTGGCGAAGTCGACCAGCTCGTCGTCGTTCACGCCGCGGCTGGCGACGACGTTGACCTTCACCGGATCGAAGCCGGCCTCGAGCGCGGCGTCGATGCCGGCGAGCACCTGAGGCAGCCGATCGCGCTTGGTGATCTCGAAGAAGCGATCGCGGCGGAGGGAGTCGCACGAGATGTTGATGCGCTGCAAACCCGCGGCACGAAGGTCGTCGGCGAGCAGGCCGAGCGACGCCCCGTTCGTGGTCATCGACAGATCGGTGCCGAGCGAAGCCAGCTTCTCGATGAGGACGGGAAGGTGCGTGCGCACCGTCGGCTCACCGCCCGTCACCCGGATGCCGGTGAAGCCGAACCGCTCGACGCAGATCCGAGCGATGCGCTCGATCTCCTCGAACGTCAGGATCTCGGAGCGGGACATCCACTGCATCCCCTCCTCGGGCATGCAGTACGTGCAGCGGAAGTTGCACCGGTCGGTGACCGAGATCCGCAGGTCGCGCACGACGCGGCCGTGGGGATCGACGAGGGGCTGCACAGCGTCAAACTACCGGAGGTCGATCACCTCGACCCGGTCTCCTGCCCTGATGCCGTCGCCGTCCGGGACGAGCGCGAAGCCGTCGGCCATGGCCATCGAGCGGAGGAGGTTCGATCCCTGGCCGCCGGCGGAGCGGCACCGGTACCGACCCTCGACGGGATCGAACCGGAGCTGGACGCGGACCAGGTGGAGCTTGCCGTCTGGCTGGCGGTCGAAGCCGTCGACGGCAATGGCGGTGAGGCGAGGCCGGTCGACGACCTGATGGCCCATCATCCCGAGCAGCGCGGGCCGTGCGAAGAGCTCGAAGCTCACCATCGACGACGCCGGGTTCCCGGGAAGACCGAAGATCGGCTTGCCGTCGACGACCGTGAACGCGAGCGGCTTCGCGGGCTTGATCGCCACCTGCATCGCGGCGTCGTCGTCGACGCCGAGGTCGCGCAGGACGACCTTCACCGGGTCCCAGTCGCCCATCGACACCCCGCCGCTGGTCAAGAGCGCGTCGCACCGCGAGATGCCGTCGGTGATCGCGCCGCGAACGGCGTCGACGTCGTCGCCGACGATCCCGAGGTCGATCCCGTCGCATCCGGCTTCGCGAACCAGGCCCAGCAAGGCGTGGCGGTTCGCGTCGCGGATCTGGCCCGGCCGCAGCTCCCCCGGTCCGTCGACCAGCTCGTCGCCGGTCGACAGCACACCGACCCTCGCGCGGCGGAAGACCGGCACCCGCTTCATCCCGAGCGTCGCGAGGAGACCGAGGTGGCCGGGGCGCAGCACGGTGAACGCAGGGAACACCTCCTGCCCCGGCACGACGTCTTCGCCCGCGGCGCGCACGTGGTTCCCCACGGGCACCTCGACCTCCACGTGCACGACCTCGCCACCGGCGCCGTGATCGCGCTCGACGCGCGTGCGCTCGACCATGACGACGGCGTCGGCGCCGTCGGGGATCGGCGCGCCGGTCATGATCCGCACCGCCTCCCCCTCGCCGACGAAGAGCCCCGCCGGGTCGTGCCCGGCCGGCAGGTCGCCGACGACCCGCAACGTCACCGGTGCACCAGCGGTGTCGGCCGCTCGCACCGCGAACCCGTCCATCGCCGTGTTCGCGAACGGCGGAACGGCGACGTCGCTCGTGAGGGGAACCGACGTGACGCAACCCAGCGCGTCGTCGAGCGCCACCGCTGACGGGTGCAGCCGGTCGCACGCGCCGCGCACACGAGCCACCGCCTCCTCGAGCGAGATCACCCCCGAACGCTAGAGCGACTCGCGGCGAGCGACCTCCGAGAGGTAGGCGCGGAACTCGGGGCCGAGGTCTTCTCGAGCGAGTGCCAGCTCGACCGTCGCCCGCAGGTAGTCGAGCTTGTTCCCCGTGTCGTACCGCCCTTCGGTGAAGCGGAAGCCGAACACGCCGGCTTCGTCGAGGAGCATCGCGATCGCGTCGGTGAGCTGGATCTCGCCGCCCTTCCCGGGGACGACCCGCTCGATCGCGTCGAACACGTCGGGCGTGAGGATGTAGCGCCCGATGATCGCCAGGTTCGACGGAGCGTCTTCCGTCGCCGGCTTCTCGACGACGCCCCGAACGCGGAGCTGACCGTCGGCCTCGTCGACCGCAGCGCAGCCGTAGAAGGGGATCTCCTCCGGGGCGACCTCGAGGAGAGCGAGCACGCTTCGGCCCGTCGTCGCGTGCAGGTCGAGCATCCCCTCGAGCACCGGCGTCTGCATCAGGTCGTCGGGCAGCAAGACCGCGAACGGCTCGTCGCCGACGTGCTGACGGGCGATGCCGACGGCGTGGCCGAGTCCCTTCGGCTCGCCCTGGCGGACGTAGTGGATCTGGGCCATGTCGGTGATCTCGCGGACCTGTTTCAGCAGGTCGTGCTTGCCCTTCTCCTCGAGCTCGTGCTCGAGCTCCACCGCACGGTCGAAGTGGTCTTCGATCGCCCGCTTGTTCCGACCCGTGATGATGAGGATGTCGTCGAGACCCGCGCGGACCGCTTCCTCGATCGCGTACTGGATCGCCGGCTTGTCGACGACCGGCAGCATCTCCTTCGGCTGCGCCTTGGTGGCCGGCAGGAACCGGGTGCCCAGTCCGGCGGCGGGGATGACGGCCTTGGTGACTCTTCTCGTGCTCACGCGACTCCCTCGTCGTTGCCGGCGTGCTCTACCCGGTTCTTGCCCGTGCGCTTGGCTCGCAGCAGTGCGGTGTCCGCGGCCTTGAAGAGCTCGTCCGCGGAGGTGCCGTCGTGGGGGCGGACCGCGTACCCGATAGACACCGTCAGCGGCAGCGACTTCGGGCCGTCGATCATCGGCTCGCGAGCGACTGCGGCGCGGACGCGCTCGGCGACCGCTGCCGTCTCGTCGAGGCCGGCGCGAGGGAGCAGGACGATGAACTCCTCGCCACCCCACCGCGCGACGACGTCGATCTCACGCGTCGCCTCCGACAGCCGCGCCGCTATCCAGATCAGCGCGGCATCGCCCGTCGTGTGGTCGTACCGATCGTTGACGAGCTTGAAGTTGTCGATGTCGACGATCACGACGCCGAACGGCTCGCCGAAGCGTTCCGCCTCCTTCACCGCCTCACGGGCGCGCAGCTCGAACTCTCGCCGGTTCCAAAGGCCCGTGAGGCCGTCGGTCCGGGCTTGGCGACGGGTCTCGTCGTGGAGCATCACGTTGCCGATGGCGACTTCCGCCTGGCGAGCGAGGGTGAGGAGCGTGTCGACGTCTTCCGCGCTGAAGAGGCTCTCTCCCGCGCGCCCGTAGACGGCGAGCACACCGAAGAGCCGGTTGTCCGACATCACCGGGACGGCGATCGCGCTCGACACGACGGGCTCGGCGAGGTCGAGCCAGCCGGTGCCCGGGAAGGTGACGGCGACGAGCTCCTTCGCCGCGGTGCCGGCCACGCCGACCCCGTTGAGCTCGATCTCCGGCAGCGGTCCGCCGTCGCCGCCCCACACCGCGCTGGCCCGGATGCGGGCCGGCATCGCGACGCGCTCGAAGAACACGGCGAGGTCGGCCTTGAGCGTGAGCGTCGCCGCCTCGAGGACGACGTCGAGGATCCCGCCGATGTCGTGCGTCGCGACGAGCACGTCGCCGAGCCTGCTGATCGCGGCCTGGAACTCGGCCCGGCTCTGCTGGAGCTGCGACACGTACTCGCGCAGGTTGTCGGTCATCGAGTTGAACGCGTCGCCCAACGCGACGAGCTCCTGGTCGCCCTTCAGGTCGACCCGTTTCGTCAGGTCGCCGCGCGACACCGCGTTGGCCGCCTCGACCAAATCGTCGACCGGCCCGGTGACGAGACCGCTCACGACGTGGCCGACCAGCACGACGAGCACGAGGAGGGCCAGAAGGAGCCCACCGAGGATCGCGACGAGGCTCGTGCGATTCGCCGTCGCGTCGGGCGGAGCCGACGTCAGGAGCGTCACGGGCACGCCTTCGATCGGCGTCGCCACCACCACGCGGGTGGCGCCGCCGAGGCTGGCCGTGAACTCGCTCCGCTCGTCGAGGCTTCGAGCAGGAAGCGACGTGCTGGCGCCGAGCGTCGACGCGATCAGCTCACGGTCGCTCGAGACGACGGTGTAGGCGACGTTCTCCGACCGAGCGAGCGTCGCCAGGTAGCGGGCATCGAGCCAGCGCGACGCGTGGACGACGCCGACGTCGCCTTCTGCGGACGCGCTGAGCGCGACGGCCGAGGTGCCGGTCAGCTCCTCGAGCGGTGGCATCTCGACATCCGACGCGAACTGCGCCTGTCTGCGGACGCCTCCGACGAGCTCGCCCCCTGTGGTCGTGATCGCTATCGCGTCGACGTCGACGGATTCGGCGACGCCGCGAAGCGCGCCCTCGATCGCCTCCGCTCCCTCGGCCATGGCGTCGCGAACGGCCGCATCGTTGGCGACGATGGCGGCCCGGTCGGCCAGTCGCTGCTGCTCGGCTGCGATCGAGGTGACCGCGAACGCCGACGTGATGCGGGCCCGGTCGAAGGCGCGCGCTTCGCCCTGGTTGCCGATCAGGTTCACGACCATGACGCCGACCACCGTGATGGGGACGACGATCGCGAGCGCGACGAGGAGCGTGAGCCGGCGGCGGAGAGTCAGGCGTCCCATGGTACGACCCACCCGATGGGGGCTACACTTGGCACTCGCAGCGGTCGAGTGCTAATCCACCGCCACCTTCACCTCCTTCGAGTTCGGGATGGTCGTCGAATGCCCACGTACGAATACGCGTGCCGCAGCTGCGGAGAGCACCTCGAGGTCGTCCAGTCGTTCAAGGACGACCCGCTGACGGAGTGCCCGTCGTGCAAGGGTGAGCTGCGAAAGGTCTTCTCCCCCATCGGCATCACCTTCAAGGGATCGGGCTTCTACAAGACCGACAGCCGTTCCGGGTCTGGGTCGTCGAGCTCCTCCGAGAAGTCGTCGAGCTCCGACTCCTCGAGCGGCTCCTCCAAGTCGGAATCGTCGTCGGCCTCCAGCAGCTCGGGTTCCAACAGCTCGGGCTCCAGCAGCTCGAGCAGCTCGAGCAGCACCACCGCCGCGGCATCCTGACCCTCGACGCTGCCGCCGCTCGGCGGTAGCGTCGCTGCCGGCTTCCCCCGCCGAGTCCACCTCCCGATCCGGAGGTTCTTGTGCCCCTGAGAAGCCGCGCCCGGCGTGTCCGCCGGGTCCGCCGGAGCCGCCTCGCGCTCACGTTCGCGCGCGTCCGCCGGTCGACGCTCGTCACGGCCGTCGCCGCGTTCACCGCTGCCGGTCTGGCCGGCGCGGTCACCGCCAACCTCCTGGCGGCGGCCGCCGCAGCGCGAGATCGATGGGGGGACATGGTGGCGGTCGACGTCCTCCGCCGCGACCTCGCGCCCGGCAGCGTGATCGACGCCGGAGACGTCGAACGGGTCGAGCGGCCACGGCAGTTGTTGCCGAAGGGCGCGCTGCTACGGGCGCCGGTGGGGCGGGTCGCGGTGGCTCCGCTGGTCGCCGGGGAGGTCGTCGTCGAGGCGCGCGTGTCGTCCGACCTGGTGCCAGACGGCTGGCGCGCCATCGCGGTGCCATCACCAGGAAGTGGCGCGCATCCCGACGTGGCGCCGGGCGACGCGGTCGACGTGCTCGACGTGACCGCGGTCGATGACGTCACCACCGCCGAGGGGATCGTCGTGGCGGTGCGGGAGGACGACGGGATGGTGACCGTCGCGGTGCCCGCAGCGGATGCGGGCCGTGTCGCCTACGCGGCCGTGGCCGGAACGGTCGTGCTGGCGCTCACCGCAGCGCCGCCACCGCGATGACGACGATCCCGAGCACGATCCGGTAGTAGACGAACGGGGCGAACGAGCGGGTCCGAACGAGGCGGAGCAGTCCCCAGACGGCGAGGAAGCCGGTGATCCCCGACGCGAGGATGCCCCACGCGAACGGGGCGGCGAAGCCCTCCGGCATGCCGGTGCTCGTCAGCATGTCGGCCATCTTGTAGGTGGCCGCGCCGCCGGTGATCGGCAGGCTCATCAGGAACGAGATGCGTGCCGCGGCGTCGCGGTCGAACCCGAGGTAGCGCCCCATCGAGATGGTCGCACCCGACCGGGACACACCGGGCTGCAGCGCCACCGCCTGAGCGAACCCCATCGCGAGTGCGTCCCGCGTGCGGAACTGGGAGACGTTCTTCCGCTCGGGCAGCCGGTCGGCCCAGTACAGGACGATGCCGAACACGATCAGCATGACGCCGATCACCCAGATCGGCCCGTACTTGCCTTCGAGGACGCTGTCGAGGACCGCGCCGATCGTCGCCGCGGGAAGGGAAGCGACGATGAGCAGCATGGCGAGCCGTTCGTCGTCGTCGTCGATCGCCCGCTTGCGCACCACCCGGAGCGCGGCTCCGACGATCCGCGCCACGTCCTCGCGGAAGTAGATCAGCGCGCCGACGAACGTCCCGATGTGCAGCGCGACGTCGAACGTGAGGTCGACGTTCGGGTCGAGCTCCTCCCACCCGAAGAACCACGGGACCAGGTTGAGGTGGCCCGACGACGAGATCGGCAGGAACTCCGAGAGCCCCTGCACGATCCCGAGGATGATCGCCTGAAGGACGCTCACAGGGCCTTGGTGCTGGGAACCACTCGCGGACGCCACCGGCGCGGCGCGTCGTAGTGATGGCCGACCACCCTCCCCTGGCGGAGCGAGGCGAGGAACGACTGCGGGTCGCCGTCGTCGAAGTCGGGCATCTCGACGAACGCCGCGCCGACCGCCGACGGTTCGTGGGCGTCACTGCCCGCGCCGGCCGCGAGGTCGAACTCCTCGGCGAAGTCGGCCGCCCGCTGGTTGAGGCTGCTGAGGGACACCTTGGCGTTCAGCACCTCGACCGCGTCGATGGAACCGCTGCGGGCGAGGTCGTACAGCGCGTCTTCGTGCAGGCAGTGACGCATCGGGTCGAAGGGATGAGGGATGTAGACGAGCCCGACCTGGTCCTTGATGCGAGCGACCGCCTCGGGCGCCTTCAACCCCAGGGGGACCCGCTCCGTCAGGAACAGGCCGATGATCTCACCCGGCCCGGAGCGGATCTCCTCCCCGACGATCACCCGACAGCCGAGGTCGTCGGCCAGCTTCACCGCTCCGTTGATCGCGTTGTGGTCGGTGATGCAGAGGACATCGATCCGGCTCTCGACGACCGCCTCGCGCAGTTCGTCAGGGGTCGTCGTGGCGTCACCGGACCACATCGTGTGCATGTGCATGTCGACCCGTACCCACCCCTCCGGCAACGGGTCGGCGAGGTGCGGATGACGCGTCGCCGCTGGCGGTGGCTGCGCGGCGGCGTCGTCGGACACGAGCGGCGAGGCTAACCGGCGGCCCGCAAGAGGTCGGAGTCGATCACCAGCTTGAGGGAGAGCGTCTTGTAGCCGACGTCGTCGAACAGCACGGTGATCGTGTCCGCGTCTGCCCGCACGAGGAGGCCCTCGCCCCACGTCGAGTGCACGACCCGCTGGTCGGGAGCGAACGGAACGATCGCGGTGTCGAAGTCGTCGGCGTCGTCGGGGATGTCGCCTGCGTCGTCGAAGCAGTTGTCGCAGTTGCCGCACGGGCCGCCGATCTGCTCGCCGAAGTAGTTGAGGAGGTACTCCCTTCGGCACGACCTCGATTCCGCGTAGCTGCGGATCATCTCCACGCGCGACTGCTCGATCTTGCCGCGCGACTCCTCGTTCTTCGCGGCCTCCTCGGCGGCGTCGACGGGATGGACGTCGGGCGCGGCCTGCACCTCGCCGCCAGGCAGCACCTCGACCGCGCCCGCCTCCTCCAAGCGGTTGAGCGCGCTCGTGAGGCGCGTCTCGGACAGGCCGGTGACCTCGGCCAGCTTCCCGACCTCGATCGGCTCGTCGTTGCGGGCCACCGCGACCGCCACGCCGAGGAGCGTGTCGGCGCCGAGCTCGCCACCACCGGCGAAGAACCGGCGCAGGCCGAGGTCTTCGATGCGGAAGAAGAGGACGGCCTCGGCCGGGTCTCCGTCTCGACCGGCGCGACCGATCTCCTGGTAGTAGGCGTCGAGCGATTCGCTGATCGCGTGGTGGTACACGTAGCGGACGTTCGGCTTGTCGATCCCCATCCCGAACGCCGTGGTCGCCACCACCACGTCGAGGTCGTCGTTGACGAACGCCTCGTGGGTCCCGTCACGCTCCTTCGCCGGCATCCCCGCGTGGTAGTACGCGGCGCGGAGACCCTGCTCGGCGAGCTCGGCGGCGAGCTCCTCGGCGCCCTTGCGGGTCGCGGCGTACACGATGCCGGGGCCGCCCGTGCTCTTGCACCGCTCGATCAGCGCCTTCCGCTTGTCCTTCTCCTCGAGGAACGACTCGACGTGCAACGTGATGTTCGGTCGGTCGAACCCGCGGACGACGACGGACGCGTCGCGCATGTTCAGCCGTTCGACGATCTCCGACCGCACCGGAGGCGCGGCAGTCGCCGTCAGCGCGAGCACCGTGGGATGGCCCAGGTCCTCGATCACCGAATCGAGCAGGAGGTAGTCGGGGCGGAAGTCGTGGCCCCAGCCGCTGATGCAGTGGGCCTCGTCGACGACGAACAGCGACGGCTTCACCGCGCGCAACGTCTCGAGCACGTCGTCCTTCTTGAGCTGCTCCGGGGCGAGGAAGAGGAACTCGACGTCGCCCGCCCGCACGCCTTCGAGCGCGGCGCGACGAGCCGTCGTGTTCAGCGTCGAGTTGGCACTGGCCGCGGCCTTGTCGCCGGCCACGCCGGTGAGGGCGGCGACCTGATCGCGCTGGAGGGCGATCAGCGGCGAGATCACGATCGTCGGCCCGTCGAGCAGCATGGCCGGGATCTGGTAGATCGCGGACTTGCCCGACCCGGTGGGCAGCACAGCGAGCGTGTCGCGCCCCGCGAGCACGGACGTGATCGCCTCCGACTGCCCCGGACGGAGCGCGTCGAAGCCGAAGGTCTCCCGAGCTACGCGCTCGACGTCAGCCAGCGAGGGCGGCACGCCGCCGGGCGTACCCGCTGACTGGCCTTCTTCAATCCCTCGACCGGTTGTTCAGATGCCGGCGAGGGAGATGTCGGACATCGCGAGGGTGATGTGCGCGGACGAACCGGCCATCCACTCGAGGTCGTTGCCGACGGCGGTGATCCCCTTGAGCATGCGCTGGATGGTCGACCCGATGGTGAACTCGCGGATCGGCTCCGCCAGCTCGCCGTTGCGGATGCGGATGCCGGTGGCGCCGACCGAGAAGTCACCGCTGACGGGATTGACCCCCGAGTGGAGGCCCGACACCGACTGGACGAGCACCCCGTCGTCGATCCCCTTGATGATCTCCTCCTGCGATCGCTCGCCGGGGACGAGTCGCAGCGCTCGATGACCGACGCCCGGGGTTCCCTTGAAACCGCCTCGCACGCCGGACCCGGTCGGTGCGGTGCCGGCCCGTCGGGCGGAGTAGGTGTCGTACAGGTAGCCCTGCAGGACGCCGTTGTCGATCAGCGTGACCGGGCGGGTGGCGAGGCCCTCGCCGTCGAACTTCGTCGCGCCCCACGCCTCGGGCAGCGTCGGGTCTTCGATCAAGGTGATCGCCGGCGCCGCCACCTCCTCGCCCACGCGGTCCGCGAACAGCGAGCGGCCCTTCAGCACCGCGGATCCGGCGAGGGTGCCGCCGACGAGGCCGAGGAACGTCGCGGCGATCGACGGTTCGAGCACCGCGACCACCTTGGCCGACTTCGGCTTCGTCGCGCCGAGCATCCGGATGGCGTGCTCGACCGCGTCGTTCGCGGCCCGCTCGAGGTCGAGCGTGGTGGCCGAGCGCCCGGCGGAGTAGCCGCCGCCGGTCTGGGTATCGTCGCCGTCGCGGGCGATCACGTACGCCTGCACCGACGCCGCGCTGCGGCGCGACCAGTTCGACACGCCGAGGCTGGTGGCAACCGCGCGCTCGACGAACTCGTCGCCGTAGGCGATCACCCGTGCGCCGGCGATGCGCTCGTCGGCGCCGTTCACCATCCGCTCGAGCTCGAGCGCGAGCTCGATCTTCTTGTCGGTCGGGAACGACTCGATGTCGGGGTCGTAGGGGTCGATGTCCCGTGCTTCGACGCCGTCCGGCGATGCGACACCGGCGAACTCGTCGGGCGTGCCGAACTCCGCGTTGTCGCGGGCGTCGGCGAGCGCTTCGGCCACGGCGTCGTCGTCGAGGGTGCCGGCGTAGGCGAAACCGGTGCGGCCGTCCTTGACGACCCGGATGCCGACGCCCTCGGCGTCGGCCGTCGACAGCTGCTCGATCTCACCCTTGTAGACCCGGACCTCGGTGTCGCGGCCGCGGGCGACGTACACGTCGAGCTGCTCGCCGTCGTTCGCCCACCCGGCGACGCGGGTGGCGAAATCGAGGAGATCAGGCTTGCTGGTGGTCGTCGACTCAGGCACCGGCGGTGCCTCCGACGGTCATCTTCGTCACCCGTAGAGTCGGGTTGCCGTGGCCGACGGGGACGGACTGGCCGTCCTTGCCGCACATGCCCGGACGGCCGATCTCCCAGTCGTTGCCGAGGACGTCGATGTTGCGGAGGACCTCCGGGCCGTTGCCGATGAGGTTCGCCGTGCGCAGCGGCTCGGTGATCTCGCCGTTCTCGATGAGGTACGCCTCGTTCATGCCGAAGACGAAGTCGCCGGTGGCGGTGTTCACCTGCCCGCCGCCGAGGGCGGCGATGTAGACGCCGGAGGGCGTGTCGCGGATGATGTCGGCCGGGTCTTCCGTGCCGTTGCTCACCGACGTGTTCGTCATGCGGACCATCGGCAGGTGCTGGTAGGTCTGACGCCGGCCGTTGCCCGACTGCTCACGGCCTTCCTTGCGGGCCCGCAGCCAGTCCCACATGTAGTCGGTGAGGACGCCGTCCTGGATCAGGACGCTTCGCTGGGCCGGGTGGCCTTCGTCGTCGATCGCGTAGTTGCCCCACTCGAACTCGATGGGCTCGTCGACGAGGGTTACGAGCGGGCTGGCGACGAGCTCTCCCACCTTGCCGCGGTACACCGACGTCTCCTTCTGCACGAGGTCGGCCTCGAGGCCGTGGCCGCACGCCTCGTGGAAGAGGACCCCGCCGGTGCCGGAGGGGATCACCACCGTGACTTCGCCGGATGGAGCGGGACGAGCGCTCAGCTTCACCAGCGCCTGGCGAGCGGCGTCTTCGGCCAGCTCCTCGACCGAGACCTCCTTGAAGACCTCGAAGCCCTTGGTGACACCGATCGACTTGTAGCCGGTCTGCATCCCGGTGTCGCCGGTGGCGACGGCGGTGACGTTGAAGAGGGTGCGGATCTGGTCGTCTTCCGCGAGAAGGCCGTCGCTGTTGGCGACCAGGATCCGGCGGCGGCCGTCCTGGTAGGCGCCGCTGACCTGGCGGATCGCGTCGCTCTTCGCTCGGGCGGCGTCGTTGGCCCGCAGCAGGAGGGCGACCTTGTCGCGCTTCGCCACGTCCTCCGGGTTGATCTCGACCCGCCCCGCAGGCTCGACGTGGCGTCGCGTGAGCGCCACCGTCTTGGTGCCGCCACCGCCGCCCCTCGCCGCTGCCGCCGCGGCCTCTGCCGCGTCACGCAGCCCCTGCTCGCTCAGGTCGGCGGTGTGAGCGAAACCGGTCGTCTCCCCGACCACGACCCGGATGCCCGCGCCGCGGTCGCGCCCCGACGTCACCCGCTCGACCTTCCCGTCGTCGAGAACCGCCGTGGACGACCTCCGGTCCTCCACGAAGACCTCCGCCCACTCGCCCCCGCTGCGCAGCGCCGCGCCGAGCACTCGCTGCAACACGCCTTCTTCGATCACGCTCACTCCTGTCAGCCCCGTTGCCGGTTCGACGGTACTTCGACCTACGCTGCTTCGATGCCTGCGCAGCCCGGGGCAACCGCCGCGGTCGACCTTGTCGTCACCGACGACGACACCGCGGTCGCGCTCGGCTCGGGCGACGTCTCGGTGCTCGGCACGCCGCGCATCCTGGCGCTGGCCGAGGAGGCCTGCTGCCGGGCGATCGTCGAGTCGCTCGGCGCCGACGAGACCACCGTCGGGATGCGGGCCCAGCTCGACCACCTCGCGCCGGTGAAGGTGGGCTCGAAGGTGTTCGCGGAGGCCACGCTCGAGAAGATCGAGGGCAGGCGACTCGTCTTCACCGTCAGCGTCACCGACGAGTGCGGACTCGTCGCTGCGGGCCGCCTCACCCGCGTGGTCGTGCGGCGGGCCGAGTTCCTCGACAAGGCGCGGTAGTCGCCGTTAGATCTCGACGAGGCGCAGCTGCGTGTCCGCGCCGTTCTCGCTCGTGTCGCGCACGATCAGCCGCTGCCCGGCGGGATCGATCGCGACGATCGATGCGCCGGCGGGAGCCCGTGCGAGCACTCGCGTACGGCCGCTGCGGGCGGTCGCTTTCACGGTCGAGCCGTCGGTCCAGGCGACCTCGCTGGAGCCGCCGCCCCCCACGGTGCCGATGATTCGCGACGCTGGTCCTGCGACCGCAAGCGTCTTCACCGAACCCGTTGTTACGTCTATCGCGATCACCGCCACATCACCGGGGCCGGCGCGGCGCATCGCTATGACGGTTTCAGCGTCGAGGAACAGCGGGTCGCCCTCGACGTCGCCCGGCGTCTCGCTGAGCCGCCGCGTGGCGCCACTGCGGAGATCAACGAGCCATAGGTCGACGGGAATCGGCTCGCCGCCGAAGGTCGCGTCCCCGAACGAACTGAGCACGGCGAGCGCACCGTCGGGTGATACTCCGATCCCGTTGCCTGGCGACACGTCAGGGTCGAGGCGAATCGCACCATGATCGGTGCCGTCGACGCCGACGATCGCCAGTTGCCCGGTTGCGACGGGTCCTTCTTGCACCAGCAGACGAGACGTGCCGAACCACGCGAAGGCGACGATCTGCGTTTCGGCCGGGACTATCGGCTGGAACTGGCCGCCCTTGGCGATGCCGAGGGACCCACCGCCACGCCGGACCGCCAGCTGCGTCCCGTTCGGGCTGAACGACGCCGCGACCGCGCCGGGCACACCCACTCCACTTGCCCCGAGAGCATCGAACGGGCGTACCACCTCAGGGGCCGCAGTGGTCGTCTCGCGATCGACCGTCGCAAACGCCACGACCGTACCGATGATCAAGGCTGCCACCGTGGCGATGGCAGCCCCAGCCACCAGCCGACGGCGGTGCTTGCGATCTCGTTCCGCAGCTTCTCGCTCGAGGCGGTCGCGAGCGTGAGTCGCCGCCGCGGCCGCGAGGTCGGTCAATTCGCTGTACTCAGGTCTCCCGCCACGCCTCCCGCCGCGCGACGTCGGTCGAAGCGGCGACGGGTCGGTCATCGACGCGCCCAATCAGGCGACGGCCTCTTCCCGGCGCCGCCGCCACACGAACCCGAGCGGGAACGCCAGCGCGAGCAACGGCGCGACGATGAGCCAGAACGCAAGCCACGCTGCGTTCGGGTCTCCCGCCGGCGGCAGCGGCCGCGGCCCTCGCGCCAGGACGATCTCCTGGAGGTCGTCCTCGCCGAGAGCACTTCCACCGATCGTGTCTAGCGCGAAATCCGGGGCGCCCAGACCGGGCAACGAAGGCAGAGCCGGGGGCGCGGGAGTCCCGGTGATACTGACCTTCGGTTCGGGACCCACGACGACGGGCGTCGTGGCGACGGATGGCGCCGGTGCAGGCTTCGACGGAGCCCCTACGAACACCGGCGGAAGCTCTTCTTCGGCGCTTAGGTCGACCGGCGGGCCCTCGCCGACGAGGTCCGTGAGGCTGAGCGTCAGCTTGTAGTCGATCGGCGAGTCGCTGACATAGATGGCGACGAGCACCCAGTAGAAGGGCTTCACCGGGTCGACCACGCCGAGCACCGTCGGAGACTGGCTGTTCAGGCCCGACGCCGCGGTGAAGGTCTCAGCGTTGGTCTCGGGGTCGCGATACTTCGGCTCCTCGTAGATCCTCATGATGAGCTGACGCTGCCCGAGCGAGCCGAAGTTCGGCGCGTTCGTGATCTCCTGACCGCGATCCCACTCGAGGCTGGCGTTCATGAGGTAACCGCCACGTTCCTTGACGCCGGCCGGCACGTCGAGGTTCACCTTGTAGAGGTGGCAGTAGACGTCGGCGGTGCCGCCCGTCTTGCAGTTCTCGGGTGTTGGTGCGGCTTCTGCCCGGCGGGACAGCGCGTACCCCGGGACCGGCAAGAACCGCTCGTTTATCACCGCCTGCTGATCGAGGCCGAGGAACACCTCGGGCTTCGTCTGCGCGTCTGCAGGCAGCGCCCCGAGGAGCATCACCGCCGCGTACATCGCTACGCCGAGAACCATCCAGCCGCGCGCAGGCCGGCGGGTCGACGCGTGACGCGTCATCATCCCGTGTTGTCCGGGTCGTTGTTGATGTTCTGCGACGTGTCGTACTCGTTGCACTCGTCGACTCCCGGCTTCTTGTCCTCTTGCGGTGCGGTCGTTGGCCACTTTCCGAAGATGTGCCGTGACGCATTGTTCACCATCCGCCAGCACCCCGGCTGCTGCTGACTCGAGACCTGCCCCCGCGGGTCGTACCACATCGCTTGGGCATCCTTCACACACGTGTAGTCGCCCGGCTCGTAGAAGCAGGCCGCAACCCGAGGATCAGGCGACTCCACTGCAGGGATCGCATGGTATCCACGATCGATCGAGGTCGGGCCGAGCCGCGGACCGGCGACCTGGATCCCGCTGAACAGCTGGCGAAGGTCGTTGTACTGCTCGCACGCGAAGTTCTGCACGTCGCTGTTCTGGGCGACGCGGTCGACCGAGCGGTACTGCTGGTAGCAGATCTCCGTCTCGAGGTCCTTGAACTTCGTCCGAGGCGTAACGACCCACGCCCGCTCCCACGTCGACTGCTCCTGCACGACCGCATACCCGGCTGCGTCGTTCTGACCGTCGCCCATCAGGAACCACTCGGGCTGATACGGCGCGGGGATCGTTCGGGAGGCGGCGACGGAGAAGTTCGTCTCGATCCCGCCTGGCCAGATGATGGTCGTGATCCCCTTCTGGGAGAATCGTGCCATCGCCTCGTTCGCGTACGTCGGATCGGTCACCGGATCGATGGCGAACCCGTTGTTCGGGTACGTCGCCTCGTCGGCGAAGGTGATGCCGCACCTGTCCTTGAGGAGCCTGACGACCTCGGCTTTGGCCGCCTGCAGGTTCGGGTAGTTCGCGTCGCTGGTGTAGATCAGCCCGTACTTGCGTGGCTGGTTCGCGAGCGCGCCTCCCGCGCCACCAGCCGGCCGATTCGCGACCTTCGTGCAGATGTAGTCGGCGTACAGCTTCGACTGCTGCTCGAGCGACGGCGGATAGCCCCAGATGAGCTTCGGGAACTGCTGGAAGAAGGCCTGCGGGCGCCCTTGCACAGAGCCGAAGTTGAGGACGCCCCGCTGTGCCATGTAACGCAGGTAGGCGTCGGGGCTCCCGCCGTAACTCGCGAACGACACCGTCGCGAACGGCTTCACCAGGGAGAAGGCCTGAGCCGCATCCGCCTGCCGCTGCTGCTGCGACCACGGGCTGCCGGACGAGTAGTAGATGTAACCGTGCGCGCGGCGGCCGTAGAGCTGGTAGCGGTCGTTGAAGTACTGGAACCACGACCGAAGCGTGATGACGTCACCGGTTTCGTTCGCCTGCGGCGGCGCATCGAGGTCGATGAGGGTGTTCGAAGCGAAGTTGTCGGTGCCTCGCGCCGTCGGCGTCGAGATGATGCCGCCTTCTGCGTAGATCAGGATCTTGATCTCTTTGTCGGTGACACCCTGATAGGTGGCACCACCGTTGTCGCCCTCGAAGAACGCGACGCACGGGGGCGACGTGATGTCCTCCGTCTGACGAAGACCTTGCGACGTCTGCGCGCACCTCTTGGTTGCCTGGGTCTTGCCCTGGCCGCCCAGCGGTGCAGCGGGAGGAGGCGGAGGCGGAGGCAGGTCGGGGAGTTGCGCCTCGTCGCCGCCGAGCGCTCCGCCGCCCTGCACGCTCTCGGACTCACCCAGTGCGAGCGTCGACAAGTTGCCAGGCTGCGGCGGTACGTCGTCATCCGGCGGGACCGGCGCGATCTCAACCGTCTGCGTGGGGTTGGACTGCGGCAACGTGAGCGCGCTGGGAAGCACAGCGAGCGCGAGACCGATGGCGACGACGAGGAAGAGCAGCGGCGGGTACCGGCGCGCGGCGTCGCTTCGTGAATCTGCATCGAGTGCGGCGGGGGTCGGGGCGACAGCAGTAGCCATGCCAGGGGACATGTTCGCCGCCCGGGGCGCCAGGTCCTTCCTCGCGAACGCGACCGCTCCGACACCACGACGTGGAGGTCCTGAGCAGGACGTCGCTGTCGCATGTCGAATTCAGCCTTGAAGCGCCGCGGAGCTTGGCCCGCCGTGCCACACCCTCACGATCACCCCCCGGAGGTACGCCGACGATGGCCGCCACGACCCGCCCGCAGACCACTACCCGACGCTCGTCTCGAAGAAGCGCGGGAATGGATGCCGCCACGTTCAAGGAGAACTTCGACTCGTTCGTGGCGAACATCGAGACGGTGATCAAGGGCAAGAGCGACATCGTCCGCCTCGCCGCCGTAGCCATCATGTGCGAGGGCCACGTGCTCTTCGAAGACCTTCCCGGCACGGGTAAGTCGATGCTCGCCCGAGCGCTGGCGCAGTCGATGAACGCGACAACGCAGCGCATCCAGTGCACGCCCGACATGCTGCCCGGCGACATCACCGGGTCCTCGATCTTCGATCAGCGGAACGGCGAGTTCGAGTTCCGGCCTGGGCCGGTCTTCACCAACATCCTTCTCGCCGACGAGATCAACCGGGCGACGCCGAAGACGCAGTCGGCGCTCCTCGAGGCGATGGCCGAGCGGCGGGTCTCCGCTGACGGTCGCACCTACGACCTCCCTCGTCCGTTCTTCGTGATCGCGACGCAGAACCCGGTCGAGCAGGCGGGCACCTTCCCGCTGCCCGAGGCGCAGCTCGACCGCTTCCTCTTCCGCCTGTCGATGGGGTACCTCGCTCGGGAGCACGAACTCGAGGTGATGTTCGACAACTCCGTCACAATGCCGATCGACGAGCTCACGGGCGTCATCGATCCCGTAGTGGTACAGGACATGATCCGGTACGCAGGCACCGTGAAGGTCGCGCCGGAGGTCGGTCTCTACATCGTCGACCTCGTTCACGCCACTCGGAACGATGCCGCCGTCGCCGTCGGCGGGTCGCCTCGCGCATCGATCGCCCTGCTGAAGGCCGCGCGTGCCCTCGCTGCGAGCGACGGGCGCGAAGACGTCTACCCGGACGATGTGCGCACCGTGCTCGTTCCGGTGCTGAACCACCGGTTGATCCTGCAGCCTGAAGCCATGCTGCGCGGCGAGACCGCCGAGGGAGTGCTGGAACGGATCGCGGCAACCGTCAAGACCCCGATGGTGACGGCGCAGGGTTCCGAGGGCTTCGCCGGCTGAGATGACGGCGACCGTCGACATCGACCGGCGCACGCCCGGCCAGACCACGAGCGCGGCCCGCCGCGCCCAGGCGAGGTTCGACCGTGTCCGAGACGCGTTGGGGCCCCGCGCTGTTCGGCGGCGCCTCGACGAGTGGCAGCGCAAGTTCGGCGTGACCGCGCTCGGCGCGACCGCGCTGCTCGCCGCCGTGTCGTTGTGGATCGTCGCTCGTGTGATCGCGGGCACTGCGATGTACCTGTTCGCGTACGGGGCGCTCCTGATCTTCGCGATGAGCGTCGCGATCGCTCCACGCAACCTGAAGTTGAAGGGCGAGCGCGAGGGCCTCTTCCCGCGGGGCCGAGAGGGCGACCGGTTCGACGTGACCCTCACGATGGAGGCGCGGCGACGTGTCACGACCTTCATGCTCGAGGAGCGAGTCCCGGAGCGACTCGGCCGCACGGTGAAGGTGCCGGTGACGAAGCTGTCGAAGGGCGAGATCGTCGAGCACCGATATGGACTGCGATGCACGCGCCGCGGCGTGTATCGCGTCGGTCCGCTCGTGGCCGTCGCGCAAGACCCACTGGGGCTGTTCAAGCGTGAGACGGTCGTCGCCGAGCCCTTCGAGCTGTTGGTGCATCCGCGCATCGAGGTGGTGTCCGACCGCGCCTTGACCCGTGCCCACGAGGACCCGCCGATCCGTCCGCCGGTGAGCCGGCCGTGGCCGTCCGGTATGGAGTTCTATGGGATGCGCGAGTACGTGCCTGGCGACGACGTCCGCCGCATCGTGTGGCGCGCTTCTGCGCGTACCGGGAAGACGATGGTCTGGGACGCGGAGCAGGGCATCACCGACCGGATCACGATCATTCTCGACACGGATCGCACGAACCACTCGCGGGAAGCGGAGGATCTGTCGGAGAGCTTCGAAACGGGAGTGCGCGTCGCCGCATCGCTCGCTGTTCGGCATCTCCGCGACAACTACGAGGTCCGGCTCGAGGTGAACGGCGGCCCGCTGGTGCGCCCTCAGCGAGGGACACGCGCACAGACGGAGATCCTCGACTCGCTAGCCCGCGTCGACACCGATCGCGAACCGTTGACGAAGGCGATCCACCGGCTGATCGCCAACCCACAGCGTGACGCGCACAACGTGCTGGTCACCCCGCGGCTCGGGGAGCTGGAAGCGGCGCAACTGCGGCTGTTCCTCAACACCGGCGTATCGGTGCTCGTGATCGCGCTGCTGTGGGATGACGAAGATACGTTCACCGTCGCGAGGGCGGCCGCCCTCGGCTGCCAGGTCATCGGCATCCACCCGGGCGACGACCTCAAGACCGCTCTCTACCAGTCAGGAGCTTCGGTCGGATGACGCTTCTCGACATCGAGCGCCAGGCCGGAGAACACCTCGACGAGGAAGCGGGTCGCGTCGAGCAGGACCTCGACGAAGCCGCGGCAGGCATCGACGATGGTGACCTCGAGGAGGCGGAACCCGAACGCTCGCCGATTCGCTTGGCGATCGCGGTCGCGTTCCCGACGATCGCGGCAGCGATCATGGTCGGCGGCATCTTCTCGGGGCCGGCAGCTCGGGTGTACGCCGCAGTCGCAGGAATTCTCGGCGTCGGCCTCGCGGTGGTCGCCTCCCGCGTCAAGAGCACCGCCGGCACCTACATCACCATCGTCCTGGGGCTGTTCACGATCGCGTTCGCGATGGTCGTCCCTAGCGGCGTCGACACGGTCACTCGGTTCGGGAAGCTCGCGATGGACGCTGCCTCGTCTCGCGACGTGCTCCGCCCGCCGGTTCCGCTGAACCCGGGATGGCAGTTCATCATCGGCGCGATCCTGGGGTTCCTCGGTTTCTCGGCGGCATGGGTCGCGATCGTGTTGAAGAAGGCCCCGCTCGGGCTGATCATCCCGCTGCCGGTGACCGCCATCGCCGGCATCTCGGTTCCGACCGCCGCACAGATTCCGTCGGGCATCGCGGCGCTCGCTCTGTTCGCGCTTGGGCTGGGAATCGTCTCGACGGCGACGGTGATCCGCGAGGAAAGCGAGCGACCGCCTCTCTCCTACGAGCTCCGCCGAGCGGGCAAAGGACTCGTCTTCGTTGTCGTCATCACGGTGCTCCTCGCTCTCCTCGCGCAGGCGAACGTGCTCTTTCCGAAGCCGATCATCGACCCCACGCAGGAGCCTCAGCGCCCGAAGACGGTGCCGCTGTCCGAGGTCCCCGATCGCGTGTTGTTCACCGTGAAGGCCGACTTCAACACGCAGTGGCGGACCGGGGTTCTCGACGTCTACAAGGACGGCGCCTGGCGTACGCCGCCCTTTGCGTCGACCCGCTTCGAGGAAATCGGTGAGTCGGGCGTCGTCGCCGACACCGGCCGGGAAGACGCAGTGGCCGCGCAGTTCACCACCGCCGGTCTCACGGGCGCGGTGCTACCCGTGCTGCCCGGGACGCAGAAGGTCCAGTACCGCGGTCCGCAGATCAACTTCGACCAGAGGTCGCAGACGCTTCGCGTCGTCAACGGGCAGGTCACCCCGGGGCTGACGTACGTGACAACCGCTCCGTCGTTCCCGACCCTCGACCAGCTGCGCAACGACAACCGCGCGCTACCCGAGGAGATCGAGGACTTCCTCGATGCTCCGCCGGCACCGCCCGGGGCGCAGGACCTGTTGCGGCAGGCCTTCGCTGCCGGTCCGGATCGTTGGACCCAGTTCGCGTTCCTTCGCGACTGGATCTACGACAACGTGACCGTCACCGGACTCGGCGTCCCCGTCGACCTGCCGGTCGAACGCGTAGACGAGATCATCGAGCAGAAGAAGGCGACGCCGTACGAGATGGTCGCCACGCTCGCGCTGCTGTCGCGGTGGGCAGACGTGCCGAGCCGCATCGGGTTCGGCTACGACCGGTGCGAAGTCGTGGGCGAGCAGCAGGAGTGCCGTCCGAAGAACGGCGCCACCTTCGTCGAGGTGTACTTCCCGAGCTACCAGTGGCTCCCGATCGTCCGGAACCCCGCCAGAGCGCAGCCGACGGTCGGCACAAAGCCCAACGAGCAGCGACAGGACGCCGACGTCGCACCGAGCAACGAGTTGGCGATCAAGCTCTTCGTCCCCATTGCGACCGACCCGCCGAGCGTTCTCGTGCAGCAGATCCTCGTCGGCCTTCTCGTGGCGGCAGTGATCCTCCTTCTGGCGGCGATCGCCTACGTGCTCTGGCCGCTGGTCAGGAAGTCGAGGCTGCGAAGTGCCCGTCGCCAGGCTGCGCTGGCGCTCGGCGGTCGGGCGCGAATCGCCCTCGCCTATACGGAGTGGCGGGACGTCGCTACCGACTTCGGGTACCGCCACCCGGGCGACACGCCGCTCATGTTCCTCGATCGCTTCGCCGACGACGACGAGCACACGGAGCTCGCGTGGCTGGTGACGCGTACGCTGTGGGGCGACCTGCAGCACGACATCGCGCCCGACAGCGCGCTCGCAGCGGAGGAGCTGTCACGGTCGTTGCGTCGCCGGCTGGCTGCCGCACATCCTGGCACCGTCCGCAGCCTCGCCGCCGTGTCGCGACTCTCGGTGCGCCACCCGTACTCACCGGAGCTTGACCAGCTCCTGCTACCGACCCGTCCCACTCGCGAGGAGAAGCGACATGCAGCCGTTCCTGCGCCGGTCTAACCGGCAGATCGCAGCGGTCGCCCTGGCCGCGTTGGTGTTCGCCGCCGGGTGCGTCAGGCAGGATCCGCCGGGGATGGAGGTCGTCGCACTCGACGCCCAGATCGTGTTCGGCGTCGAGGAGGCCCCGGCAACTGCGGAGCCGGTGGGGTTCATTCCGCCGCCCGTTGAACAGCTCCCGGTGGAGCGGCTCGAGCAGCTGCCCGAGGCGCCGCCGCTGCCACGGCCGGCGCCCTTCACGCTGCCACCCGCGCCGAAGGCCCCCAAGTACCTCTGCCCCACAGCCGGCCTCGGCGAGTTCCCCGAGAGCGCGCCGGTCGATGTCGACCGCCAACCCACCGTCGGCACGTACAAGTGGCGTCCCGGCCCCGCGACGGTGCTGGGTCGAGACCACTTCGAGGTCGCACCATCCGACTTCTTCGATCGCGTGGTGTTCAACGTCTCGTCGGTCACCGAGTCGACGAACCCGCAATCGGCGACACAGGAGGGCGGCAAACCCATCCGCACCTTCACGTACCAGATGGCGACGTACTCCGGCGAGACCGTGGTGCTCGACACGTTCCGCGTCGTGTCCGGTGGCATCACCGAGGATGTAGCGGCGATCAACATCGGCCCGACCTTCTACGCCGGTCAGCCTGATCGCGGCGTCTCGCTCGTCTCGCGCCAGGTCATCACCGGGGGGCGGGTCGTAGCCGCGTTCAACCCGGCGACGCCCGTGCTCCTGCTGCCGTTGCCGGCGATCGGCGGCTCCACGTTCCAGTCCGTCTCCGTCGATCCCGTGTACGGCACGACGTACATGCTCTACGGCGAGGTGAAGGAGCGGGCGCGTGTCGACGCGTGCGGCAAGGAGGTGGAGGGGTGGCGCGTCGTCGCGCAGACGGCGCTTCGCGATCCTCGTGACGGTCTCACCGCACCGCCACGCACGACGACCATGACCTACTTCATCGCGACCGGAATGGGCGGCATGCTCACCTACGAAACGCGGTCGAAGTTGGATCTCCCGCGATTCCCCGTGAACGGCACGCCGCTCGACGCCGCCATCCCACCGAACCCCGAACTCCCGGAGACGGCGACCAACGCAGAGGCGTACCAGTTCAGCCTCGCGACGCGCGAACCGGGCCCGATCACGAGGCCCGCGCCGCGGCCTCAAGGCCCCCTTTCCGGCGACTGACGCAACACCCGACACGATGACGACTCCGGTACGCGACACACCTGACGACGCGCCACGCGCACCCGCCGATGAGACGCCGAGAGGCGACACCATCGTCGGTGACGCGCCTGAGAATCGCCTCGGCCGCCTCATGCGCGGCGGAGGTGCCAGCGACCGCGCCGTAGCGACGGCGGCGCGGCTGGCTGCGTTCACCGTGGTGCTGCTCTTCTTCACGCAGTTCGTGCTGGAGGGCGACGTGGGCGGCGGGCGCGGGACACCGTTCGCCATCCTGTTGCAAGGGTTGGTCAGCGGGGCTCTGATCGCGCTTACCGCAGCCGCACTCGTCATCTCCTATCGGACCTTCCGCATCATCAACTTCGCAGGTGCCGCGCTTGGCGTGGGCCCCGCACTGGTGGTCGTGACGCTCGTCGCGTACCACCCGGGCTTCCCGTTCCCGCTCGCGTTCCTCCTCGGGCTGGCGGTCGGCGCGCTGTCGGGCGCGATCATCGACCTGGCGTTCGGCCGCCGATTCGCACGCGCGCCTCGCCTGGTGCTGACGGTCGTCTCGATCATCGGTGCGCAGCTGCTCATCGTGTACTCGCTCCAGCTCGTCTTCCGCGCCCCGTGGCTGCCGAGCATCGACGAGCAGACCCCACAGGACCTGGCGATCGACCGGCTCGAGCGCCTACTTCCGTTCCCCGGCTTCAGGTTCCAGGTCGGCGACCTGCCGCTGGCATTCGGTTTCGTCGAGGTGTTCGCGCTCGAGATGGCGCTCGTGCTCCTCGTCGCGCTCGGATTGTTCTTCCGGTTCACCCGTACCGGCGCTGCGGTACGTGCCGCTGCCGAAAACGCGGAGAGAGCGGCGTTGCTCGGCATCAGCACCGGAGCGCTCGGCACGATCGTCTGGTCGTTGGTGGGCACGTTGTCGGCGGGTACTGCGATCGCGAACAGCCTTGCGGGGAACCCGACCGGCGTCGCTCCCGGCGACGTAGCGTTCCTCTTCCCGCCGTTGGCGGCCGCCGTGCTCGCTCGCTTCCGGAGCATCCCCGTGGCGGCGTACGTGTCGCTGCTGATCGGCGTCTTCGTCGCCGCGATGAACTTCACCTTCCGGGCGACCGGCGCCGTCTACACGTCGGCGGCCCTCCTCCTGGTCGTCGTCGTCGGGCTCCTCGCACAGCGTCGCGACCTCTTCCGCCTCGAGAACGCGACCACGAGCACGTGGGCGGCGACAGAGGAGCCGCGCCCGATCCCCAAGCCGCTCCTCGACATCACCGGGATCCGGGTGACGCGTGGGCTGCTGATCGCGCTCTTGCTCGGCGTGGTCGTTGCGTTCCCCTTCCTGGCGCCGGTACGACTCCAGAGCCTCGGAGCGGCGATCGCGATCAGCGCGATCGCAGCGCTGTCGCTGGTGGTGCTCACGGGCTGGGCCGGACAGGTCAGCTTGGGGCAGTGGGCACTGGTCGGCGTCGGGGCTTTGGCCACCGGCAAGCTCGCCGAGACGGGGCTGCCGTTCTTTCTGACCATCCCCCTCGGCGCGGCCATCACCGCTCTTGCGGCGCTCGTCATCGGACTCCCGGCGCTGCGCATCCGCGGGCTGTTCCTGGCTGCCACGACGTTCGCGTTCGCCGCCTTCGTCAGTGCCTTCATGCTGAGCCCGCGTTGGGGGCGCCAGTACATGCCGACATTGGTCGAGCGACCGAAGTTCCTGTTCCTCGATTTCGACGAAGAACGGTCGATGTACTTCTTCTGCCTAGCGGGCCTGGTGGCAGCGATCCTGGTGGTCGTCAACCTTCGGAAGAGCCGATTCGGAAGGCTGCTGATCGCCATCCGTGAGAACGAGGCCAACGTGCAGTCGTTCGCCATCAAGGTCACGCGCATGAAGCTCTATGCGTTCATGACATCGGGGGCCCTCGCCGGCTTCGCCGGTGCGCTGCTCCAATACCAGGCTCGAGGAGTCGGCCCGGAGAACTTCGCCGCGGCACAGAGCTTCGAGCTCTTCATCACGACGGTTCTCGGTGGAGTCGCCGCTCCGGCCGGCGCACTGATCGGCTCGGGCTACCGGAACCTGCTCACCTACTTCTTCCCCGGCGACAACGTCGTCGTCCGGATCATCACGCCGATCCTGCCGCTGATCCTTCTGTACGCTTCGCCTGGCGGGCTGTACGCGCTCTTGCTCTCCGCGCGTGACAGCGTTCTCCGGTTGGTCGCACAGCGCCGCCAGATCGTCGTTCCGAGCCTCTTCGAGGACTACGACGAGGACGCCCTCGAACGCCGGTTGATCCCGCTCAGCGAGCCGACCGCGACGGACGGACTGGCGGTGCTTCCGCCCGATCAGCGCTACACGATGGAGTCCGACCTGTACCGCGGACACGGCGAGCGGATCCTCGAACGGTTGCAGCCGGCGAAGGAATCTGCCGAACGGGCGGCGCTCAACGCAGCAACGGCAACCGGAGATCAGCCCGTGCCGACGACTACGGGAGCAAGCGCGCCGTGACGACCACAGAGAACCACGTACCGGAGAACGTCGACGAGGCGATCGAAGCCCCGTATCACGACGCACTCGAAGCGCTGGCGCCCAAGGCCGAGACACAACCGGCCGACAAAATTGGCCTGCTCCGTCGCTTCTGGCTCGACCTTCGGTCCGTGACAGAGCTACGGCGAACGCCGTATGGGATGCGCCCTGTTCTCATCCTGGCACTGATCTCGATGTTCCAGATTTTCGACGCCCAAGCGTTCCGAGTCGCCGCTCCGTTCATCGTGCGGGAGAGCAACGGCGAGATCGGCGTCACCTCGATCATCGACATCACATCGCTGGTGGCAGGGGTCGGCCTGTTCGTAGCTCTGGCGCTCGGGTGGTGGGCCGACCGCCACCGCCGCGTGCCGCTCCTCGCCGTCGGGACGATCGTCGACGGGATCGGTGCGGCGATGGCCGGGTTCGGGCGCAGCACCGTGTCGTACGGAATTCCTCGTGTCGCAGCGCAGGTCGGGCAGACGGCGGCTGACGTTCCGTCGTTCTCGCTTCTGGCCGACTACTACCCGCCGGACGCGCGCGGTCGCGTGTTCGCCTTCCTCGGTACCGCGAGCCGCCTCGCCCAGGTCGGCGCCGTCTTCGGGGTCGGCGTGATGATCGAGTTCTTGGGCGTGTCCCGGACGCTCTTCATCCTCGGCATCCCGATCGTCGTGTCCGGACTCATTGCGCTCGTGGTCCTCCGCGAACCGATCCGCGGGTACTTCGAGCGCAAGACCGTCGGGACCAGCGATGACGCCGCGCGTGCCGAAGACGAGCCGTTGTCGTTCGGCGAGGGCTGGCGCACGACGTTCTCGGTGCGGACGGTGCGGCGCCTCTTCATCGCCGACATCTTCAGTTCGTTCCCGAGCCTCATCTCGCTGTTCGTGCTCTTCTTCTACGCCGAGGAGTACGGCCTGAGCCCGTGGGAGATCTCCCTGGCGGGCCTGCCGTCGCTAGTCGTCGCCATCGTCGGCGGCGTCTACGGCGGTGGCCTCGTCGACCGCTTCTCGCGCACCAACCCCGGCCGTGTCCTGTCGGTGTTCGCCGTGTTCAACCTCATCGCAGCGGTACAGCTCGTCGGGTTGGCCTTGTCGCCGCCACTGTGGGTCCTCATCGTCGCAAGCGCGGTGAGCTCGTTCGGCCTAGCGCTCGTCGGACCCGCGCTCAGCTCGGTCTACTCCCAGGTGATCCCGCCGAACATCAGGACGCAAGGACTTCAGGTGACGAACCTCGCTGCGCTCAGCGGGATCCTCGTCGGCAACCAGGTGCTGCGCAGCATCTTCGTCTCGTACGGCTACGAGACGACGTTCCTCTCTGCGATCCCCTTCATCCTCATCGCCGCCGCCATCTACGCAACAGCCGGATCGTTCTTCGAGATCGACCGCCGCAACGCGTTCGCCAAGGCGGTCGCGGCCGACGAGTGGCGCCGCGCGCAGGAGGCAGGATCCACGAAGTTGCTCGTCTGCCGGAACGTCGACGTCGCATACGAGGGCGTGCAGGTCCTCTTCGACGTCGACCTCGACGTCGAAGAGGGGGAGATCATCGCGCTGCTCGGCACGAACGGAGCCGGGAAATCGACCCTCCTACGTGCGATCTGCGGGACGCAGGAGGCGTCGAACGGCGCAATCGTGTTCGACGGCCGCGACATCACGCACATGCCGCCGCACGAGATCGCCGCTCGCGGTGTTGTCCAGATGCCGGGCGGAAAGGGCATCTTCCCTGGCCTCACCGTCCGCGAGAACCTCGAGCTCGGCAACTGGTTGGCCGACGACCTCACGCCAGCGGAGATCCGGGCCCGGCTCCAAGAGGTCTTCGAGATCTTCCCGGTGCTGCGACAGCGCGCCGACGCGCAGGCCGGCCTCCTGTCCGGCGGCGAGCAGCAGCAGCTGTCGCTGGCGCAGGCGTTCCTGATGCGGCCGCGCCTGCTCCTCATCGACGAGCTCTCGCTTGGCCTTTCGCCCGCCGTGGTCGGGCAGCTGCTCGACGTCGTCCGCGAGATCCATCGGCGAGGCGTCACGATCATCGTCGTCGAGCAGTCGGTGAACGTGGCCCTGAACCTGGCGACGCGGGCGATCTTCATGGAGAAGGGTGAGGTCAAGTTCGACGGTGCCACCGAGGTGCTCCTCGGGCGGCCGGACATCCTGCGGGCGGTGTACGTCAAGGGAACCGGCGCGATCGCGTCTGGTTCCGGTGCGGCGACCCGCTCACGTCGAGAGCTGGAGTTGAGCGATGCCCAAGTCGTGCTCGAGGCGAGCGACCTCGTCAAACGCTACGGCGGCGTCACCGCGGTCAACGGCGTGAGCCTCACGCTGCGCGACGGCGAGGTTCTCGGCCTCGTCGGACCGAACGGATCCGGGAAGACGACCCTGTTCGACCTGATCTCCGGGTTCCAGCTGCCTGACAGCGGCAACGTGATCCTGCAAGGACGGGACGTGTCGCGCATGTCACCTGAAGACCGCGCCGCCCTGGGTCTCGTACGCCGCTTCCAGGACGCGAAGCTCTTCCCCAGCCTGACGGTCTTCGAGACGCTCCTGATCTCGCTCGAGCAGCGGCTGGAGGTCAAGAGCACGCTCCTGTCGGCGGCGTCGGCTCCTCGCGCTCGCCGAGCCGAGCGGCGTCTTCGGGCGCGGGCCGAGAAGCTCATCGAGTTGATGGGCCTCGAGTCGTATCGCGACAAGTTCGTGAAGGAGCTCTCCACCGGGCTCCGACGGATCGTCGACATCGCCTGCGTCCTCGCTGCCGAGCCGAAGGTGCTCCTCCTCGACGAACCCTCGTCGGGAATCGCCCAGGCCGAAGCAGAGGGCCTCGCTCCACTTCTGCGCCGCATCCGGTTCGAGACCGGCTGCAGCATCCTCATCATCGAGCACGACATGCCGCTGATCTCGGCAGTGTCCGACGAGCTCATCGCCCTGGAGCAGGGCACGTTCGTCACGCGGGGCACGCCTGATGACGTCCTCAACGACGAGCGGGTCGTGCAGGCTTACCTCGGTGGCTCCGAAGCCGCCATCAACCGTTCAGGGAGAGTCGGATGAGCATCCGTCGCACCACATCAACCGTCCTTCTGCTCATCGTCGCCTTCGTGGGTGCTGCATGCAGCGATGACACTGAAGTCGGCACTTCGATCGACACCGATCCGCTGAAGGGCAAGCTCGAGGACTTCAACACCACGACCACAGCGGCACCCGTCGCCGATGCGGGCGCGGCCACGACCGCGCCACCGGCGACTGTCGCCACGACGGCAGCTCCCACGACGGCTCCACCCACCACTGCTGCACCTCGTGTGACGACCACCACCGCCGACCCCGCGTTCGTGATCACCATCAACGGCGACAAGTCGGGTCAGCCGCAGATCGAACCCACGAACGCGCGAGTCCGCGTGGGCACCCCGGTGCGATTCGTGAACAACGACAGCCAGACGCGGGGCGTGTACTCGCGGGAAGCAGGGTTCTCGTCACCCGAGATCCCGCCGGGAGGTTCGTTCACCTGGACACCTCAGACCGCCGGGTCGTTCCCGCTCCGCGACCCGACGCGCCCGTACGTCACTGCCACCATCGAGGTGGTGTGACGGGTGCTCCGATCTGTATCGCGCCCGATCCTCCTCGCCGTATTCGGCGTCGCACTTGTGAGCGGAGCCTGTGGTTCCGCAAGCGCCGACGGCCGTAGAGGCGAGGACGTCGCAGTGCTGAAGGACCCTGCGCCGCCTTCGACGATGGCCGGTCTCGAGGTCGTGCCAGAGAACGTGACCGACCAGATCGCGCAGGTCGACAACCAGTACCTCGCGGCGACCGCCCTCTACAGCGTTCGTCAGGACAACAAAGCAGTCGCGACGCTCCAGATCTCGCGGTTCAACAAGCACGCTCGACTCGACGAGGAGGAGTTCCGCGAGGGCTTCGTGACGAACCTCGGCGGACAGCGCGGCGTCCCGATCCGCGTCGGCGACCAGGACGTCAAGTTCACGCAAGGGAACCTGCAGCGGATCTCGGTGTGGTTCCGAGACGAGCTCGTGTTCGTCCTGACGACTCGCGACGACTTCGACCGGCCGCGAACGCTGCTCCGCGAAGCAGTCGACATCGGGGATGCGTCATGAGGACAGAGCTCCACAAGGTGGTCGTTTGCCTCGCCGCGGTCGTCATGGCCGTCGGCCTAGCGGCGTGCGGCGAGCGGGAAGAGGCGCAGAAGGACGAGTTGCTCGAGATCATCTCTGCGACGCGGCCGCTCGCGCGGGAGTTCGTCTACGTGGATCAGCCGCAGAACGGAACCGAGATCCGCGTCGTGGGCGTCGTAGAGGATTCGTTCCGGTTCAAGGCGCGCCTCTCGGTCAACAACCAGCCGATCAAGGAAGAGGTAGCGGTCGACGACGCACTTGCGGTGCGCTTCCTCGACGCGACTCACGTTGGGTTGTTCCTCGACGAGGAGCGCAGCGCCGAAGCGATGAAAGCGCCGGAGTCGGCGGACGGCGCGCCGGTCCCCACTCCCCTGGAGACGCTGCAGGCCGGCCGGTGGGTGCTGGACCCGACCGGTGCACCGTCACTGCTCCCGCGTGCCGACGCTCAGCGACTCGAAGGCGAAGATCCCGTGCTCGACGCGCTGGCGGTGCTCGACTACGTCGCACAGATCGTCGAGGCGAACGGAGCGGTTCGGTACAACAAGGACGCGCTCGAGCCGGTGTACAAGCCGGCCGAGGACCGCTTCCCCAAGCCAGCGCAGGGGGCAGCGGTCACGCGGTACGACGTCCCGCTCCGCAAATTCCCGAAGGCGTCGGATCAAGGCGGCAAGAACGTCGTGATCGTCCCGGGTGTCGAGAACTTCCGCAAGCTGTCCGTGTTCGTCCGTGACGGGCGCGTCATCGAGATCCGGGAGGACATCGACGTCGCAAGCCGGATGGACGACCTGAGGCGGAACTTCGACGTCAAGACCCAGTTCACCGTCGAGCAAGCCGTGACGGCGATCAACGAGGTTCGCAAGTCGAAGGGCGAGGACCCGTTCCGGCCGCGGCGCATGCAACTGCAACTGGTGTTCGAGGATGAGGAGTCGGTCTCGCTGCCCGAACCGGGTGCCTTCATCCAAGCGCCGCTCTCGTTCCTGCGTCACCGCGGGGCCGACGTGCCGGCGCGGAAGGGAGCTGGTGCCGAAAGCTTCGGCGACGCAACTGGCGACGGCGACACGTCGACGACCACGGCCGTCGAAGCTTCCGAGCAACCCGCTCCGTCGGCGTAGTGCTGCGAGGCGGACGGGACCGTCGCATCTCGCGAATCGTCCCCATCGTCCTGCTCCTTGCGACTGCGTGCACCGGCGGCGTCGACGCCATCGCGCTGGACGGGACGCCACGACATGCCGACGCCCAGGGTGTCGTAACCGCGGTCTCCAACGACCGGCTGACCCTCGACGGCACGAAGACGTACGACATCGATCCGAAGATCCAGTGCTTCAGCGCGTCGACGCAGTCGGCGATCCCGCTGGCCGGGCGCAAGGGGACGTTCGTCCAGCTCGGCCTCGACGGGAAGACGGTCAAGTGGCTCGCCGGTTACAGCGCGGTGATCGAGTTCCCTGGACGCCCGAGCGTGGCGTACCACAACGGCGTGCTCGAGGAGGCCTCCGGCCGCGACGCGATCTTTGAGGACGGCTCGGTGCTTCCGGTGGGCGCCGGTGTCGACGCGCCACCACCGGGTTCACGGGTGACCGCCGAGATCGACGTGAAGAAGAAGGCGATCACGCGGTTCACTCCCGCAGCGGCTGTGGCGCGTCCGGCTGCTCCTTGACGCCGCGTCTGCTGGTCAATTCGATCACGACCACCGCGGTGTCGCCTTGGTCTCGCAAGCGGATCGTCGTCGTGAACTCCCGGTGATCTATGACGACTCCCCGCCCGAGGTGTTCGTAGGACAGCGCCCGCGCGAGGAACGTACGCTGCGGGTCGGCGGGCACCAGTCCGGCGGCGTCGGCGGCGACGACCACCGGCTTGTAGAGCGCTGACGCCCGGCGCCCCTCCATCCTCAACTCCTTGACGACGGTGGGGCATCTAGGCGCACACCACCCGTGCCCGCTGCGCTCGGTCGCGGATGGCGAGGCGAACGGCAGGTTGACGGGGTCAAGCCGCTCCTCGAGCCGACCGTGCGAGAGGGGCGCGACGTCGACCGCGACCGCGACGCCAGCGAGCGCCACGAGCAGCGCGCCGATCAGGTAGGCGCCGCGCCAGACGACCCCGCGCGTCAGCACGAGCGCACACGGGACGATCGCCGACAGGAGCGCCCCCGCAGCCAGCGCCGGACCCGCCTTCCACCCTGCGATGCCGCTCCACGCCACGCCGGCGGCGACGGCAACCGAGACCGGCAGGATCAGGAACGCCCGCCAAGGCGAGGCACGGCGCGGCGGGGCTGGTGGGGGCTGCGGAACAGCCGGCCGCTCGTGAGCGGGGGCACCTGCCCCCGGCGGAGCTTCGTCGTGCGCGTCCTCGCTCCCGCTCTCCTGGTCCTCAGTGGCCTGCTCCTGCTCTCGCTGGCGTTGTGCCCAAGCTGATCGGAGCTCGGGCGGCAGGTCGTCTTCTTCGGTTGTCATCTCGCCCTCAGCCACCCGCTGACCGCGTCCCACCACGCCCGCGGGTTCTCGAACTGCGGGGAGTGGCCCGCATCCGGGAGCACGACCAGCTCTGCCCTCGGCATCGCCTCGGCCATTCGTTGGGAGTGGCCGAGGAACGGCGTGTCCTGCTCCCCCACGATCACGAGCGTCGGTACGTCGACGGCCCGCAGCTGGTCGAGGCGGTCGGACCCGGCGACCAGCTCGTCGACCAGACCCAACCACATGTGGGGCGACACGTTCAACGTCTTCCGGTCGCCGTAGGCCTCGTAGGACGGGTCTTCGGCGATCATCCGCTGGTAGGCCGGCGTGTCGAGCGGTCCGCCGCCTTCGAGCGCCTTCGACGCCTCCAGGTACGCAGCCATCCCGCCGTCCCGGATCACGGTCTTCGCGAGGTCGAGGAGGTCGGGCGGGATCTCGGCCAGGTGCCCGTGCGAGGTGTCCATCAGGATCAACCCCTCGAGCCGCTCGGGCGCCTTGATCGCCAGCGTCTGGGCGACCATCCCGCCCATCGAGTGGCCGAGCAGGGTGAAGGTCGGCCACCCGAGGGCATCGGCGAGCGCCAGCAGGTCGTCGGCCAGGATCGCCAAGGAGTACGCCGACTCGTCGTGAGGCTTGTCGCTCTCGCCATGCCCGCGCTGGTCAGGAGACACCGCGTGGAACCCGAGCGCCCCGAGCGCGTCCAAGTGATGGGCGAAGTCCTCCTTCGCGGCCGGGAAGCCGTGGACGAGCAGCAGGGGCCGCCCACCGTCGGCCACCGTCGGCCCCGACTCGAGGACGGCGATGTCGACGGATCCCGCACGAACTCGATGCGATCGCACGCGGCCGAGCGTACGCTGGTCATGTGGCGAGGATGCGGCGTAGCGAGCGCGCACCGGAGGCGGCGGAGGTGAGCCTCGGAGCCCGCGTGTGGGGCGTCGTACGCATCGTCGCCAGCGTCGCCATGCTCGCCGTCCTGCTCCCGCGCGCGTCGCGCCTCCTCGATCCTCTCTGGAAGCCGACCACGTTCCTGTGGCTCGCCGGCGCGGTCGCCGTCACGCTGATCGGCATCGTGCTCGCGACCCTCCGCTGGCAGCGGGTGCTCATCGCGCTCGAGGTCCGCACCAAGGTCGGGCCGCTGCTGTCGAACTACCTCGCGGGCCTCTTCGTCTCGAACTTCCTGCCCACGACGATCGGCGGCGACGTCCTGCGGGTCACCCGGCTCTCGGCGCTGATCCACGAGCGGCCACGGTCGTTCGCGTCCGTCGTCCTCGAGCGGCTGACCGGGTGGATCGTCCTCCCCGTCATCTCGTTGGTGACGCTGATCATCAACCCCGGCCTGCTGCGGCCGCCGATCGACGACGCGAGCCGGCTCGTCATCCTGATCTCGCTCACGACGCTCGGCCTGCTCGGCCTGATCCTCTTCGGCGCGTCGTCGCCGACGGTGGGCCGGATGCTCGAGTCGAAGGATGGTTGGCTGCGCTTCCTCAACGCGGTCCATCTCGGGCTCGCACGCTTCCGGCGCCAGCCCGGCGCGGCCTTCGAGGTGCTCGTGGTGGGCTTCGCCTACCAGCTGGCCGTGGTGCTCGCTGCCTTCCTCGCGGCCAAGGCGCTCGGCCTCCCCATCGGATGGACCGCGGTGCTCGCGTTCATGCCTGCGGTCGCCATCGTCCAGGTGCTGCCGTTCCCGACGATCGGCGGGCTCGGCGTGCGCGAGGGTGCCTTCGTGCTCTTCCTGCATCCGCTCGGCGTCAGCGCCGACCAGGCGATCACGCTGGGGCTGATCGTCTACGGGATCAATCTCCTCGCGAGCTTGTTGGGTGCCCCTGCCTTCGCCGTCGGCAATCGCCCGGCGCAGGCCGTCGCTTCCGCGTGACGTCGGTCGACGTCGAGCGCGAACACGCGTCGTCCGGCGACACGCCCCTCCCCCGCCTCCGTTGGTGGCGCGAGGTCGTCTACATCGTCGTGTTCTACGTCGTGTACTCGTTCGTCCGGAACACTGGCGCCGCGACCGACTCGGCGAAGCGGGCGTTCGAGAACGCGAAGGACATCATCGCCATCGAGAAGGCGATGGGCCTGTACGTCGAGCGTTCGATCCAGGACGCCTTCCTCGACTGGACCTGGTTCATCCGGCTCTGGAACATCTTCTACGGCAGCTTCCACTTCGTCGTCACTGCCGGTGCCCTCGTGTGGTGCTTCCGGAAGATGCCCCGCCGCTACCCGAAGTGGCGCAACACCCTCGCCTTCACGACCGGCCTCGCGCTCATCGGGTTCGCGTTCTTCCCGCTGATGCCGCCCCGCCTGCTCCACACCGTCGATCCGTCGTACGGCTTCGTCGACACGCTGGCCAAGATCGGCGGGCTCTGGTCGTTCGACTCCGGAACGATGAAGTCGATCTCGAACCAATACGCCGCCATGCCGAGCCTGCACTTCGGCTGGTCGGCATGGTCGGCGTTCGTGCTGTGGCCGGCGACGGAGCGACGCCCGTTCTGGCGGGTGCTGGTCGTGCTCTACCCCGTGGCGACGCTGTTCGCCATCGTCGTCACCGCGAACCACTTCTGGCTCGACGCCGTCGGCGGCGCCGTCGTGCTGGCGGTCGGCTACGCGCTCGGCTCCGCGCTCTCCGCCTTTGCGGCCTCGAGGGCGCGGTCGTCGTCGTCGAACGTCGCCGCCTCGTCCTCCTGAGGCGGGTTGTCGAGGTGCCAGCGCACCGAGCGGCGCAGCGTCTCCATGGCGTCGTCGGGCGCCCAGCCCAGCACCCGGCGGGCCTTGCCGGAGTCGACGAGCAGGTGCTGGTCGATCGCGCTCGTCATCCCGAGGTCCGGCGGGAGCGTCTCGTCGGGCACCCGGACGAGCTCGATGCGGTCGGCAGCGTCCGCGGCCTCGAGGATCCACCTCGCCCGTAGCGCCGTCGTCGGCGTCCGCGTCTCGCCGAGGTTGAAGATCTCGCCGCCGACGTCGGTGCGGTCGGCCTCGAGCGCGAGCCGGACGCCGCGGGCGACGTCACCAACGTAGCCGTGGGTGAAGAGCGCGTTGCCCGCGCCGATGGGGATCCGCTCCCGGCCCGCGCGCACCCGGCGGAGGATGAACTCCTCGCGCCGCTGGTAGTCGCGCTCGCCGTAGGTCATCGGCAGGCGGAGGACGGTGCCGCCGCGGCCGAGCCACCGCTCCTCCACGTCAAGCTTCTCGTAGTCGTCCATGCCAGGGATCTGCCCCCGGTACGGGTACCGCTGGTCGCCGGTTCGCACCGGTGACGTCTCGTCGAGCGGCAACGCGTCGGTGACGGTGCCTGCGTGCAGCGCGCCGTAGGCGCGGTAGGTGTCCATGCTCGACAGGACGGCCAGACGCGTCGCGCTGCGGAGCGTGTCGACGACACCGAGGACGTTGTCGGTGTCGGGCGCACCGATCGCCGCGCAGTCGACGATCGCTTCGGGAGCGAACGCCTCGACGTCGCCCCTGACTGCTCCGAGGTCGTTCCGGTCCGCGTGCAGGTGAGGTACGTCGGGGAGGTCGGGCGGCTCCCAGTTGCCACGGTGGACGATGCGGACGTCGTGGCCCGCATCCACCAACTCGTCGACGATGGCCCGCCCGATGAAGCGGGTTCCCCCCAGAACCAGAACGCGCAACGGCATGGTTGCACGTTCTAGCGGCGCCCGACCGAGGTTGTCTAGAAGACGGCGTACCCGCCGTCGATGACGATGAGGTCGCCGGTGTGGTAGGCGGACGCCTGCGAGGCGAGGTAGACGGCGATGCCGCCGAAGTCGGCCGGCTCGCCCCATCGCCGCTCGGGGATGCGGGGCAGCACCTTGTCGCGGAACCTGTCGTAGGCGAGCGCGCCCTCGGTCATCGGTGTGTCGATCCAACCCGGCAGCACGGCGTTCGCCCGGATGTTGTAGCGGGCGTATTCGACGGCGAGGCCCTTCACCATCGAGATGACGGCGCCCTTGCACGACGCGTACGCCTGGTTCCGCGCCGCCCCCTCGATGGCCGACAGCGACGACGTCACCACCAGGCTGCCGCCCTCCCCTCGCTCCACCATGTGCTTCGCCGCGGCCCGGAAGGTGAGGAACACGCCGTCGAGGTTCACCCGGGTGACCCGGCGCCAGCTGTCGAGGGTGAATTCGTGGAACGAGGGCGCCCCGCCCCCGATGCCGGCGTTGGCGAAGCACGAGTCGACCTTGCCCAGCGCCTCGACCGTCCCGGCGAACGCCGCGTCGACCTGCTCCTCGTCGCCGACGTCGCACCGGAACGCGGCGACCTTCTGGCCCCGTCCGTCGGCCGCGGCGATGCCTTCGAGCTCGGCGAGGGCCTTCGCGTTCTTCTCCTCGTTCGTCCCCCAGATCGACACCGAGGCTCCGGATTCGACGAGCGCGCGGGCCATGCCGAGGCCGATGCCGCTGTTGCCGCCGGTGACGAGCGCGACGTGGCCGCTGAGATCGAAGGGTGCGTAAGGCATGGGCGGGAACGTACTCGGGGCAAGACTGCCGCCGTGGTTCGAGATCTGGCGGTCGACAGCGACACGAACCTGTGGGGCACGTGGCGCCACATCGGGAGTCGGACGAAGCTCGTCGACGAGGACGACGATCTGCTGATCACCGAGACCGGCGCGGCCATCCCGACGTTCAACCCGGTCTTCGTGAAGCGCATCCCCGACGACGCGGAGGCGCTGGTGAGGCGGGCGATCGACCGCACCGCGCCGGTGGTCATCACGGCGAACCCCGCGCTCGACGGGCTCGAACGGTTGCTCGCGGCGGCCGACGCCACCGGCCTCGTCGGGCGGGAGCGCCTGCCCGGGATGGTGATGGCCCTCGACGGCCCCGTACCTGGGCCGCCCGCCGCGCTCGAGATCCGTGAAGCCGACTCGGGCGACGAGTGGGATGCCTACTTCGACGTCCTCTGCGAAGGCTTCGAGGTGCCTCACGACGTGGTCGCGCCGATGATCGATCCGTCGGTCTACGACAGCCCCGACATGGCCGCGTTGCTGGGCTTCGTCGACGGCCAGCCCGTCACCACGTCGCTGGCGTCGGTCGTCGACGACACGGCGGGGGTCTACAACGTGGCGACCGTCCCCTCGCACCGGCGGCGGGGGTACGGCGCGGTGATGACGTGGGCCGCTGCTGCATGGGGTCGGGCCCGCGGTTGCGCGGTCGCCGTTCTGCAGGCGTCGGCGATGGGACAGCCGCTGTACGAGGAGATGGGGTTCGTGGAGATCGTCCCCTACGTCCAGCTGATCGCGCCGGCGTGACGCTCCTCATCCGTTAGCAGGGTTTACTCCGTAGACTCGGTCGGAATGCTGTCGAACGAGACGTCGGACGACGTGACCGCAGCGTCAGCGGCACCGGCGGGGCTCGTCGAGATCGCGGCCGACGTCGCCGCGCGGATCGACGAGCTGCTGGAGGCGGAGATCTCGCGGTGGTCGGCCGTCGACGCCGACCTTCGTGAGCCGCTCGAGTCGTTGCGCAGTCTCGTGCTCGCGGGTGGGAAGCGCTTGCGGCCGGCGTTCTGTCACTGGGCGTTCGTCGGCGCGGGTGGCGATCCCGACGATCCCCGTGTGGTCGACGCAGGCGCGGCGCTCGAGCTCCTCCACACGTTCGCCCTGATCCACGACGACGTGATGGACGGATCGCTCACCCGGCGCGGTCTCGATGCGGTGCACGTCGACTTCGAGTCCCGTCATGCCGACGAGCGGTGGCGCGGCGAGGGCCGGCGCTTCGGCGAGGGTGTCGCGATCCTCGTCGGCGACCTCGCGTTCGTCTACGCCGACATGCTCCTGACCGGTGCGCCGCCGGACGCGATCGCGGTGTTCAACGAGCTGCGTCTCGAGGTCAACATCGGCCAGTACCTCGATCTGATCGGCACCGTTCGAGGGCAGGGCACGCGGGATGCCGCCCGCCGCATCTGCATCTACAAGTCGGGGAAGTACACCGTCGAGCGGCCGCTCCACCTCGGAGCCGCGCTCGCCGGGCGCCTGGCCGAGGTCGAGGAGCCCCTCTCGGGGTACGGGCTTCCGCTCGGCGAGGCGTTCCAGCTGCGCGACGACCTCCTCGGCGCGTTCGGCAACGAGACGCTGCTCGGGAAGCCCGTCGGCGACGACCTGCGCGAGGGCAAGCCCACCGCGCTCGTGGCGATGGCTCGGGAGCGTGCGTCAGGTGCAGGCGCGGCGTTGCTCGCCGACCGCTTCGGCGCGGTCGACCTCACCGACGACGAGGTCGCCGACCTGCAGACCGTGCTGCGCGAGACGGGCGCCGTGTCCGAGGTCGAGTCACGCATCCACGAACTGGTCGCCTCGTCGCTCGAGTCGTTGCAGCGCTCGCCCCTGTCGGACGAGGCGAAGCAGCACCTCACCGACCTCGCGTTCTTCGTCGCCGGACGCGACCACTAGGTCGCCTCGGCCCCCGGGGACGATCGGAGCGAGATGCGGATCGTCGTCGTCGGCGCCGGGCTCGGCGGGTTGTCGGCCGCATGCCATCTCGCCGGCGCGGGACACGAGGTGGTCGTCGTCGAGCGTGATGCGCACGCCGGCGGGCGAGTCATGGCGGTGCAGGAAGCGGGCTACACCCTCGACCTCGGAGCGACCGTCCTCACCATGACGGGGATCCTCGCCGACGTGTTCGCAGCCGCGGGCACGAGCCTCGACGACCACCTCGTCGTGAAGCCGGTCGACCCGATGTACCGGGCGACGTTCCCCGACGCCGGGCCGTTGCGGGTCCGTCAAGGGCGAGAGGCGATGGTCGAGGAGATCCGGCGCGAGTGCGGCGCCGCTGAGGCCGATGCCTTCGTCCGCTTCTGCGCGTGGCTGCGCGAGCTCTACGAGGTCGAGTGGCCGAACTTCATCGCCCGCAACTTCGACTCGGTCGTCGACCTCGCGTGGCCGCTCGGTCCGATCATCTCGCTGCTGCGCCTCGGTGGCTTGCGGCGGCTCGACAAGGTCGTGTCTTCGTACTTCCGAGACCCCCGCCTGCAGAAGCTCCTGTCGTTCCAGGCGATGTACGCCGGTCTGTCGCCGTTCGACGCGCTCGCCGTCTACGCGGTGATCACGTACATGGACACCGTCGAAGGCGTCTACTACCCCGAGGGCGGGATGTCGGCGATCGGTCGAGCCCTGGCCGACGCCGCGATCGGCACCGGACGGTGCGACATCCGGTACTCGTCGCCGGTCGAGGCCATCCTGCCGGGCACGCGGCCGTCCGTGCGCTTGGCGTCGGGTGAGACCTTGATCGCCGACGTCGTGGTCGCCAACCCGGACCTGCCCGTTGCCTACCGCTCGCTGATCGACGAGAGCGCCGACGGCTCGGTCCGCACCCCCCGCGTCGCCCGCACCGGGGAGTACTCGCCGTCGTGCGCTCTGTGGGTCGCGGGTGTGCAGGGCTCGTTGCCGGATGGCGCCGCCCACCACAACATCCACTTCGGCGGGCAGTGGCGGGAGGCGTTCGACGCGCTGTTGAAGGACGGGCAACGCATGCCCGACCCGTCGATCCTCGTCACGTCCCACTCGTATTCCGATCCCTCGCTCGCACCCGCCGGCGGCTCGACGCTCTACGCGCTCGAGCCGGCGCCGAACCTCGACGGCCGCATCGACTGGTCGCGCGAGCGGGACGGGTTCCGGGCGTCGCTGATCGAGCGGGTCGGGTCGTTCGGGTACCCGATCGAGGTGATCGAGGCGGAGCGATTTCTCGATCCGGTCGACTGGGAGCGGATGGGGATGGAGCGGGGAACGCCGTTCGGGCTGTCGCACCGCTTCTTCCAGAGCGGGCCGTTCCGCCCCCGGAACGTCGACAAGCGGGTGCCGGGCGTGGTGTTCGTGGGGTCGTCGACGGTGCCCGGCGTCGGCGTGCCGATGGTGCTGGTGTCGGGACGGCTGGCGGCCGAGCGAGTGGAGGCGATCAACCGATGACCACGCTCGAGGAGTCGTACGAGCGGTGCCGCGAGCTCAACAAGCGGTACGGCACGACGTACTACTGGTCGACCTACCTGCTGCCCAAGGTGAAGCGCCACCACGTGCACGCGCTCTACGGGTTCTGCCGGTACGCGGACGACATCGTCGACGATCTCGGTCCTGCCTCCGTCGAATCGCGCGCCGCTGCGTTGCGCGACTTCGGCGACCGCTTCTTCGCCGACCTCGACGCCGGACGCTCCGACGATCCGGTGCTGCGGGCCGTCGTACACACGGTCCGGTCGTTCGACATCGACCCGGAGTGCTTCCGCCGCTTCCTCCGGTCGATGACGATGGATCTCACCGTCGCCGAGTACGACACGTACGACGACCTGCTCGTCTACATGGACGGGTCGGCCGCGGTGATCGGCGAGATGATGCTGCCGATCCTCGAGCCGTTCTCGTTCCAACTGGCACTTCAACATGCCCGTGACCTCGGCAACGCGTTCCAGCTGACGAACTTCCTCCGCGACGTCGCCGAAGACCTCGACCGCGGGCGCGTCTACATCCCGCAGGAGGACGTGCGGAAGTTCGCCGCAGAGGCGGCGCTGCGCGAGCGGCGGGTCAGCTCGGAGTGGATCGAGCTGATGCGCTTCGAGATCGCCCGCACCCGTGAGCTGTACGCGTCAGCCGATCTCGGCGTCGACATGCTTCCGCCGGCGTCGGCACAGTGCATCGCCACCGCCCGCCGCCTCTACTCCGGGATCCTCGAGCGGATCGAAGCCGCCGGCTACGACGTCTTCACCAGCCGGGTGAACGTGCCGACCTGGCAGAAGGTGCGCGCGGCCGCTCCGGCCTTCCTCCCGTTCTTGCGCGCCTGAGGCGTCACCATGACGCCTCGCGCTGAAAAGAGCGGGCGCGAGCGCGGGCCTTGAGGGGCTTGGGCACGACCGGGAAGAGCATCCCGTAGGGCTCGCCGCCGAAGAGGTGGTGGATGCGGTGGGCGTCCTTGAGGTGCTCGAGGACGGGAAGCTCGGGCAGGCGGCCGATGCGGCCGTGGATGTAGACGTCGTGGACGAAGAGGTACGCCAGCCCGTAGAGGGTGACGCCGACGCCGGCGACGTAGACGCCGCGCAGCGACGGGAACGACGTTCCCGCGGCCATGGCGAGCACCGTGAGGGCGGCGAACGTCACGGGGAACAGGTCGTTCTTCTCCCAGCGCGAGGCCTGGCGGGAGTGGTGGGAGCGGTGCCAGCCCATTCCGGGGCCGTGCATCACGAAGCGGTGCGCGAGGTAGCTCACGGCCTCCATGGCGAGGAAGGCGACGAGGACGACGACGAGGTCGGAACCCGAGAGGGCGAGCGACATCAGGAGTCCAGGGTACGACTCGTGCTGTCGCCACGCGTCCCGACGACATCCCACAGCAGCATCGTCAGGGTGATCATGGCGAAGCCGAAGACGTAGTCCTCGACCGGGATGTCCCAGGGGATGCGGATGCCGCTGAACTCGTCCGGGTTGTAGATGACGATCGGCGCCGACAGCTTCGTCAGCCAACCGTCGACCCAGATCTGGAAGAAGTAGATGATCGCCATGGCGATCCAGTAGTGGCGGGTGCGGAAGAGGCCCGTCCGCAGCCAGAGCAGCTCGATCAGGACGACACCGACGGCTCCGCCCAACGCCCACAGGGTGTACTCACCCACGGCGGCATCCGGGTGTCGAGCCTCGGCCGAGCAGCGAACGCACGGCCTCCAGCGTCAGCAGCGAGCAGATCGGGATCACGACGAAGAACACGAGCTCCTCGACCGGCAGCGGCCCGAGCGACCACCCCGTCGTGTACCGCTCCGAGTACGTCCAGTGGTCTCGGCCGATGGCGACGACGTCCCACAACGAGAAGATCGCGACCACCGGCAACAGCGCGCCCAGCAACCGCCGCGGGCGACGCCACACCCGCGCCCCGAACACCCATTCCAACGGAAGGGTGATCAGGAGGCACAGGCCCATGAGGATCAGGTACTGGAAGCGGTCCATCGGGTCGACCAGGAAATCTACGGAGGCGACGTCCGGTGCGGACGGCAGCGCCGTAGACGGAGGCCAGGCCTGCACCGAACCTCCTCCGGATCTTCACCAGCCGGAGTGGGGTAAAGCTGCTCATCGGGGCTAGCCTCGATCTCCTCCAATGCTTCTCGACTCGGTCAATTCCCCCGCCGACCTGCGGAAGCTCGACTACGAGCAGCTCGACCAGCTCGCCACCGAGATCCGACAGTTCATCGTCGAGGCGGTCGCTGCGACCAGCGGCCACCTCGGCTCGAACCTCGGCGCGGTCGAGCTGACCCTCGCGGTCCACCGGGTGTTCGACTCGCCCCGCGACATCGTGCTGTGGGACACCGGCCACCAGGCCTACGTCCACAAGATCGTCACCGGCCGCAAGGATCGCTTCTCCGAGCTCCGGCAGACCGACGGGCTCTCCGGCTACCCCAGCCGGGCCGAGAGCGAGCACGACTGGGTCGAGAACAGCCACGCATCGACGATCCTCAGCTACGCGCACGGCATCGCCACCGCGGTCGAGTCGGCGAAGACCGACCGCAAGGTCGTGGCGATCATCGGCGACGGCTCGATGACCGGCGGCATGGCCTTCGAGGGACTGAACAACCTCGGCCACAGCGGCAAGCGCGTCGTCATCATCCTCAACGACAACGGCCGCTCGTACGCCCCCACGATCTCGAAGCTGAGCGAAAGCGTCACCCGCCTTCGCCTCAACCCGAGCTACGTCAGCCTCAGCAACCGCATCGAGGCGATGCTCCGCGATCTCCCCGCAGTGGGCGAGCTCGCGTACTCGGGGCTGCAGGGGATGAAGGCCGCGCTGCGCGAGGTGCTCGAGCCGACGGCGTTCTTCGAGGCCCTTGGTGTCCGGTACACCGGCCCGATCGACGGTCACGACGTCGAGGGGCTCGAGGCTGCGTTGCGCGACGCCGCCGCCTACGACGGGCCGATCGTCGTCCACGTCCTCACCCACAAGGGTCGCGGCTACGCGCCGGCCGAGGACGACGACGAGAAGAACCTCCACGACGCTCCCGTGTTCGACCCGCTCGTGGGTCCGCCGGTCGGGTGGTCGGCGCCGAAGGGCTACACCCAGGCGTTCACCGACTCGCTGTGCGAGCTGGCGGCGAAGCACCCGCAGATCGTGGCCATCACCGCGGCGATGCCGGGGCCGACCGGGCTCCTCCCGTTCCAGGCGAGGTTCCCCGACCGCTTCTTCGACGTCGGCATCGCCGAGCAGCACGCGATCACGAGCGCAGCGGGCATGGCCATGGCCGGCCTGCGCCCGGTGGTCGCGGTGTACTCGACGTTCTTCACCCGGGCCTTCGACCAGGCGATGTACGACGTCGGCCTCCACGGCCAGCCGGTCGTCTTCGCGATGGACCGGGCCGGCATCACCGGTCCCGACGGCGCCTCGCACCACGGCGTGCTCGACCTCGCGCTCTGCCTCAAGATCCCGGGGATGACGGTCTTCGCGCCGTCATCGGCCCAGGAGCTCAAGGTCCAGCTCGCGACGGCGGTCGATCTCGACGGGCCTGCCTCGATCCGCTACCCCCGCACCGCGGCCCGCCACGTCGCCGACGACCAGGTGGGCGAGGGGCTCAAGGCACGCAAGGTGCGCGACGGTGCCGACGTCTGCATCATCGCCGTCGGCAAGATGGTCGAAGCCGCCGAGGAAGCCGCACGGCTTCTCGCGGCCGAGGGCATCGACGCCGCCATCTGGGATCCGCGCGTCGTCAAGCCGCTCGACCAGGCGATGCTCCTCGACGCCGCGAAGCACCAGCTCGTGGTGACCGTGGAGGACGGCACTCGTGTCGGCGGAGCCGGCGCCTACATCGCCGACGCCATCGCCTCGCTCGACGAGCACCGGACGCCGCCCCGGGTCGTCATCCTGGGCGTACCGGCTGAGTTCATCCCCTTCGGCGACCCGAACACGATCCTGGCGAACCTGGGCCTCGACGCCGACGGCATCGCCAGCGCGGTGCGCAAGGCGGCCGCACCGGTCCGTGCATCCTGACGATCTCCTCGAAGCGCTCCGCCGCGAGTCGGCTGCACTGAGCGAGACGCTCGACGGCGACCTCGGCATCCCCGTGCCCTCGTGCCCCGACTGGACGCTCGAGACGCTCGTCAACCACATCGGTCGGGTCCACCGCTGGGCGACCGCAGCCATCGCGGCCAAGGGCGCAGCGGTGCCGTTCCCCGGGCGTCCGGAGCGCATCGACCGGGCCTGGTTCGACGAGGGAACGACAGCCCTCATCAGCGCGATCGAAGAGGCCGAAGCGGACGACGAGGCGTGGAACTTCATGGGCGAGCCGCCGCAGGTCCGCTTCTGGATCCGCCGCCAAACCCACGAGACGTCGATCCACCGCTGGGATGCCGAGAACGCGCGCCACGGGGACGGGTCGGCGCAACCGATCGAGACGGAGCTCGCCCTCGACGGGATCGACGAGCTCCTCGACGTCGTGGGTCCGCGCAACTACGGCGGCGACGATCTCGGCGGCACGCTCCACCTGCACGCCACCGACTCGCCGCACGGCGAGTGGCTGATCCGCACCCTCGACGGCGAGCTCCTCGTCGGCCACGACCACCAGAAGGGCGACGCTGCGGTGCGCGGCACCGCGAGCGATCTGCTCCTCTGGATCTGGGGCCGCACCCCGCTCGACGCCGACGGCCTTGAGCTGTTCGGTGATCATGGGGTGGCCGAACGCTTCCGCGAGGTGCTCAAAGCGCCCTGAGGCGGGTACAGAGCCGCCGTGGCCGAGAACACGACGACGATCGACGCAACACCGGAGCAGATCTTCGAGGTCCTCCTCGACGCGTGGACCTACAAGGACTGGGTCGTCGGCGCGGACGACATCCGCGACGTCGACCCCGAGTGGCCGGCGGTCGGCGCGCGGTTCCACCACACCGTCGGCGTCGGCCCGGCCAAGACCGACGACAACACCAAGATCGTCGCCCTCGACCCACCCCGCCGCCTCGTGCTCGAGGCTCGGGCAAGGCCAGCCGGAATCGCGCACGTGGAGTTCCTCGTGGAGCCTTCGACCGAAGGCGGCTCGACGATCACCATCGAGGAGCACCCGATCGACGGTCCGGCCACCGCGCTCCCCGATGCGGTGACCGACGTCGGCCTGAAGCTCCGCAACGCGGAGACCCTCCGCCGGCTCCGCAACGTCGTCGAGGAGCGATTCGCCAACACGTAGTAGCTAGCGTCGCCCGCCATGGCGATCAGGGTCGGGTTCCTCGGCGCGGGGCTCATCGCGACGTTCCACTCGAAGATGCTCCGAGCGTCGGGCGAGGCGTTCGAGCGCACGGGGGTGTACGACCCCGACCGCGCCCGAGCGGAGGCGTTCGTCGAGGCGGCTCGCGGCGGTGTGGTGTGCGACAGCGAGGACGAGGTGCTCGACTCCTGCGACGCCGTCTACATCTGCACGTGGACGTCGGAGCATCCCCGGCTCGTCAAAGCCGCGGCCGAACGTGGTCTCGCGATCTTCTGCGAGAAGCCGCTGGCGACGTCGCTCGACGCGGCCCGCGAGATGGCGGACGTGGTCGACGCCGCGGGCGTGGCGAACCAGGTCGGACTCGTCCTCCGCCGCTCGCCGGCCTTCACCATCTTCCGCGAGATGGTGAACGACCCTGCGAACGGGCGCCTCATGAGCGTCTTGTTCCGTGACGACCAGTTCATCCCCGTGCGCGGGCACTACGGCTCGACGTGGCGGGGGGAGGTCGACAAGGTCGGTGCCGGGACGCTCCTCGAGCACTCGATTCACGACATCGACCTCCTCGAGTGGACGTGCGGCCGCATCGCCAGCGTGAGCGCCCGCAGCGCGGAGTTCCATCGCCTCAGCGGGATCGAGGACGTGATGAACGCGATGCTCGCCTTCGAGAACGGCGCCCTCGGCGTCATGACCAGCGTGTGGCACGACATCGACGCCCGAGGCAGCCTGCGCCTCGTCGAAGCGTTCTGCGAGCGGGCGTACGTGCGCGTCGAAGAGGACTGGTTCGGACCGGTGTCGTGGACGCTGGCCGACGGTTCCGAGGGGCGCCTCGAGGGGGACGAGCTCGTCGCGCGAGCGGAGGCGATCCAGGCCCGCACGCTCAACCCCGACGGAGCGTTCCTTCGGGCGATCCTGGAGGGCAAGCCGTGCGATCCGGACTTCCGCACCGCCGTGAGAGCCCACGAGGTCGCCGACGCGATGTACGCCTCGGCCCGTTCAGGCGGTTTGCCCACCGATGCGGCGGGAGACATCGCCTCCCATGGGATTCACTGACCGCATCGCCGATCGGATAGCCGGCGACAACGCAACCGGCGCCCCGACGTCGTCGACGCACACGACGACGCACACCGCGACCCGCCCGACCTATCCCCTCGTCGAGCACCACACCGAGACCCGGCGGTCGACGGCCACCAGCGAGTTCTGGGTGCTCTGCGTCGTCAACACCCTCCTGCTGATCGCGGCCTACACCGACGAGGCGTTCAACATCGAACACGCGTGGACGCTGGTCGCCATCGTCTCCGTCGGGTATCTCCTGAGCCGCGGCATCGCCAAGGCCGGGTCCCGTGAGACCTACGTGCGGTCGACCGATCCCGGTCGCAGCGTCGACGTCCGGTAGCGCCTTGTAGACCCCGCGGGTGGTCGCTGAACCACCCGTCGGGGCCATTGTCGTACACGGCCACCAACGGACACCATGGGTTCCCGTGCGGAGGAACGCGCTCGCCGTCGTGGTCTCGGCCCTCGTGGCCGGCGTGCTGGCGTTCGCGAGCCCGGTCGCACCTGCCGCAGGGCTCTCGTCCGGCGCCTTCGTCGACCCGGCGCTGGCCGACGTGCTTGCCGCGGCGTCGCCCACGACGACGGTCGAAGCCGCCGTCGTCCTCCCGCGCATCGCCACGGCCACCGACCTGACGCTGCTGACGTCGGCCGGGGTGTCGGTGGGGGCGTTCAAGCGCCTGCCGGTCGTCGCGGTGAAGGGAACACCGAGCCAGCTCCTCGCCCTGCAGACGCTCTCGATCGTGCGCTCGATCTGGTTCAACTCGCCGGTCCAGGAGTCGCTCGACCAGAGCACCGCGCAGCTCCAGGCGACGGAGGTGTGGCGTGAGCCCCGACCCGCCGGCGAGCCCGTCGGGTACACCGGGCGCGGCGTGGGCGTCGCGACCATCGACAGCGGCATCGACGGCCTCCACCCCGGCATCGCGTACCCGTCGATCACCGTCCAGAACGTCAAGCCGGTGGGGTTCAAGGACCTCGTGTGGGGCGCGGCCGTCGAAGACGTGCCGGCGACCGACCTCCTCTCAGGGCACGGGAGCCACGTCGCCGGGATCATCGCCGGACGCGGAACGGCGGCCGGCCAGTACAAGGGCGTGGCGCCGGGCGCGCACCTGATCGGGCTCGGCGCGAGCGACGGGCTCGAGATGCTCACCATCCTGCAGAGCTACGACTGGATCCTGCAGAACAAGGACCGCTACGCCATCCGGGTCATCAACAACTCGTGGGCGCACTCGGAGCCACAGGTCCCGTACGTCACCGGCAACCCGCTCGACGTCGCCAGCAAGGCCGCGGCCGACGCGGGTCTCGTGGTGGTGTTCGCCGCGGGCAACGCCGGCCAGGCAGGCGACGTGTTCAACAACTACGCCCGCAACGACTGGGTCGTGTCCGTCGGCGGCGTCGACAAGAACGGCCGCCTCGCCAGCTTCTCGAGCCGTGGCAACAGCACCCACCACGCGAACGTGATGGCGCCCGGTCACTTCATCGCCTCGGCACGGGCGACGATGGGCCCGATCAGCCAGGCGAACGCAACGCCGTTCGATCTCACGAACCCGGCGTCGCCTCGCATGGTGCCCGTCGACCAATGGCCGTACTACACGGTGAAGTCCGGGACCTCGATGGCGGCCCCCCACGTGTCGGGAGTCGTCGCGCTGATGCTCGAGGCGAACGCGTCGCTGACGCCGGCACAGGCGCGCAGCATCCTGATCTCGACCGCGCGACCGGTGCCCGGCTGCGCGGTCATCGACTGCGGTGCCGGCACGGTGAACGCTCTCGCCGCCGTGCGAGCGGCCAAGGGTCTCGCGGCGAACGCGGCGCCTGTCGCTTCGCTGTCGGCCACACCTGCGTCGGGTCAGGCGCCGCTGACGGTCAGCCTCGACGCGTCGGCATCCACCGACGCCGACGGCACCATCGCGCAGTACCGGTGGGACTTCGACGGCGACAGCCACGTCGACGCGGTGACGACGTCGCCGACCGTCACCCGCGTCTACGACGCCGGTGTGCACCGTCCCCGGATCACCGTCGTCGACGACCGCGGCCTCGCGTCGGCTTCCGCCGGCGATGTCGAGATCCGGGTGTCGAACCCGCCGCATGCGTCGGCGTTCGCGCCGGCCAGGGCGAAGAGCGGTGCCGCCGTCACCTTCGACGCGTCGGCGTCCACCGATCCCGACGGCGACATCGTCGCCTACGAGTGGAACTTCGGCGACGGATCTCCCGTCGTCACCACGTCCACCCCCACGATCACCCACACGTACTCCGTGAACCGGGCGACGGTGTTCGGGTGGGCGGTGCGGGTCGTCGACGCGGCCGGCGTCGCCGATGCCGCCGGCGGCTCGATCCGGATCACGCCGTAGACCCCCCAATACGGCGGACGCTTTCCGTCACCCGAACGCCGCCTCGTGGCGCCGGGTGACGGAAGGCGAACTCCTCAGATCACCGCCAGAAGTCCCCGCAGCGCGTCGAGCTGGGGGCTCGTGCCGATGGCGATGAGGACGTCGCCGGGGTCGACGGTCATCTCCGGCGCCGGGTTCGTTCGGAAGCGTCCGTCGCCGCTTCGCATCGCAAGGACGAGAGCTCCGGTGCGGTCGCGGATCTGGGTGTCGCGCAACGTCTGGCCCGCGAGCGGCGACTCGGCCGGCACCTCGATCTCCTGGAGGCGGAACTCCATCGAACGGTCGTGCATGACGACGTCGAGGAACTCCGACACGTGGGGCTGCATCACGAACGCCGCCATCCGCTGGCCGCCGATCTCCTGCGGGTTCACGACGCGATCGGCGCCACCGCGTCGCAGCTTCTCCTCAGCGGAGACGGTGCGGACGCGAGCGACGATGAAGAGGTCGGGGCGCAGGGCACGACCGGCGACGACGACGAACAGGTTGCCGGCGTCGGTGTCGAGCGCGGCGACGAGCGCCCTCGCTCGATCGATGCCCGCCCGCCGCAAGACGTCGTCTTCGGTCGCGTCGCCTTCGACGGCCGGGAACGGCGTGTCGCGGACCCGTTCGAGGTCCTGCTCGATGACCACCACGTGCTCGCCTTCGTCGGCGAGGTGCTCGGCAAGCGAGCGCCCGACACGGCCCCACCCGCAGATGATCACGTGGTTCGACAACGCGGCGATGTCGCGCTCCATGCGGCGCCTCCCGAGCAGGTCACGGAGGTCGCCTTCGACGAGCGCCTCCAGAAGCGTGGTGAGCGTGTAGAGGACGACGCCGACGCCCACGAAGATGAGGCAGATCGTGTAGATCCGCTTGGCCGTGCCGAAGTCACCGCCGACCTCCTTGAAGCCGACCGTGGTCACCGTCGTGACGGTCTGGTAGATGGCGTCGATGAGTGTCAGGCCGAGCGCGACGTAGCCGGCGGTGCCGATGATCAGCACGCACGCAACGAGGGTGAGGCCCAGACGTACTCTGCGCCACGGATCCACGACCGGCGCATGGTACGGGGCGGCGTGCAGGCGCCGGGGTACGTTCACGGCGATGCTGCGGCCCGACGAGACCCGGCTGGCGGCGTGGCGTTCCCTCATCCACGCCAACGCCCGCCTGAGCGAGATCCTGGAGGAGGAGCTCGACCGTGAGCACGGGCTGCCGCTCGCTTGGTACGACGTGCTCCTGAAGCTCCACGAAGCCGGCGGCTCGCTGCGGATGCAAGACCTGGCGAACGCGGTGCTGAAGAGCAAGAGCGGCCTCACGCGGCTGGTCGACCGCATGGTCTCGGCTGGCCTCGTGCGGCGGGAGGCGTGCGCCTCAGATCGCCGCGGGACGCTCGCCGTGCTGACCGACGACGGCCGTCATCGCCTGCGGGCTGCAGCTCCCGTCCACCTGCGCGGGATCGAGGAGCACTTCGGGCGCCACGTGTCGCCCGAGGAGGCCGAGGTGGTCACGATGGTGTGCGAGCGGTTGCTCGCCGCCGCTCAGGAAGAGGCAGGCACGCCCCGGGGCTGATAGATCGCCGTGTGCGCGGCGCGCATCAGCGCACGCTCGCCGTTCGCCACCCACTGCACGTCGAGGTCGACGAAGCGGTGGCCCTTCCGCTCACGAGTGCCGACGACCCGCGCCCGCACGCTGATCCGGTCGCCGTCTCGACCTACTGCGAGGTGGCGGCAGGTGCTCTCGACATGGATCCACGGACCGAGCTTGACGTTCGCCGCGAGGATGCGATTCGCCTGGCGGAGCAACCATCCGGGGTGTGGAGCGCCGCCCGTGCGGAACAGCTCGTGATGCTCACGGATGTCGTCGAGGTACGCCGTGTTGGCTTCGCTGTCGGAGTGGAAGCCCAATTCCAGCGAGCCGAGGACGTCGAGCGACGCGAACACCTCCTGCGACGCGGGCGGGCGCTCGGCCGGCAGCGCGCCCAACGGGAGCAACGTCGAATCAGGGTCGACGTCGGCCGCGCTGGGGAGCGCGGCCGTGGCCGTCGCGCAGAGCGTGTCGTTCGAGTCGCGCACCTCGAGGTCGAGCGAGCCACAGGTCGAATCGCCGGATCGCGCCGTCGTCACGACCTCGACCTCGTCGCCGTCGTAGACCGGTGAGACGAAGCGAGCGACGAGCGTGCCCCGCTCGAGCCAGTCGACGCCCCACGTCGCCGCCGGCACGTGGGCGAGATACGCGTAGACGTCCACCCCGGGAACGAGCCCGCCGCTGAAGCCGAGGGACGCGGCGACGGCGTCGTCGTGGATCTTGTTCTCCGACGTCGTCGCGGTGTTCTTGGCTCGCACCTGGTAGCGCTCCATCGGTCCGGCACTCTACGTTCGCCGTCATGTCGAGCCTCCTCGAGCTGTCGTCCCGGTTCATCGACGAAGGCATCTACGAAGGGCAGGGATCGGTCAACCGGCCGACGGGCCAGCTGTCCGAGATCGCCGACGACATCGCGCTGATCGAAGCGTTCTCGCACGTGGTCGTGCTCCGGACCGATGCCGGGCTGCTCCTCGGCGACACGAGCGTCTCGATGTTCGGTGCCGCGATCGTGTCGGCGTTGCGGGGATGGAGCTACGAGCCGGTCGACACGATCCTCTACACGCACGGCCACATCGATCACGTCGGTGGGGCGCCCGCGATCGTCGCGGACGCGGAGGAGCGCGGCGACCGACGGCCCGCGGTGCTGGCGCACGAGAACGTGCCGGTGCGCTTCGATCGCTACGACCTCACCAACGGGTACAACGCGATCATCAACCAGCGGCAGTTCGGCCAGCGGGGGCGGCTCGGCATGGCGGGCCCCGCCCCGAGGTTCTTCGACGACTGGGTCGAACCGACGACGACGTTCCGCGAGACGCTCGACGTGGAGGTCGGCGGCCTGCGGATCGAGCTCCGCCACGACCGCGGAGAGACCGACGACCACGCGTGGGCGTGGATCCCGCAGCACAAGGCGATCCTCTCGGGCGATTTCCTCACATGGGTGTTCCCGAACGCGGGCAACCCGCAGAAGGTCCAGCGCTACCCGCTCGAGTGGGCGCGGGCGCTCCGCACGATGGCATCGCTCGAACCCGAGCTGCTGCTACCGGCCCATGGGCTGCCGATCGACGGGAAGGACCGGATCGCTCGCGTGCTCGACGACGTCGCTCGAGCGCTGGAGACGCTGGTCGACCAGACGCTCGCGCTGATGAACGAGGGCGCCCGACTCGACCGGATCGTCCACGAGGTGCGGGTGCCCGATGATCTGCTCGAGCGCCCATACCTCCAGCCCGTGTACGACGAGCCCGAGTTCGTCGTGCGCAACATCTGGCGGCTCTACGGCGGCTGGTACGACGGGAACCCCGCCCACCTGAAGCCCGCTCCCGACGCGCACCTCGCAGCCGAGATCGCACACCTCGCCGGCGGCGCCGACAAGCTCGCGCTGCGCGCCCGCGAGCTGGTCGAGCGGCCGAACGCCGACGACCGCTACGCGGCCGCGCAGCTGGTGGAGTACGCCGCGCAGGCTGATCCGAACGACGCCCGCATCCGTCACGTCCGTCACGAGGTGTACGAGACCCTGCGCCGCCACGAGCGGTCGTTGATGTCGCAGGGGATCTACAGGGCGGCGGCCGAAGACTCCGCGAGCCAGAACGGGGACGAGCCGTCGCGCGACTGAGCCAGCAGCAGCTGCTGGGCCTCCTTCTTCCGGATCGGCTTGGCGAACAGGTACCCCTGGCCGTACGTGCAGCCGAAGTCGCGCAAGCGCAGGCGCGTGGCTTCGTCCTCGATGCCCTCTGCGAGGGTCTGGAGGTCGAACGTCTCGCCGAGCCGAAGGATGGTCTGGATCATCCCCTCGCCGTGCGTCGTGCCGAGGCTGCGCACGAACGACTTGTCGATCTTGAGGACGTCGAGCGGTAGGCGCTTGAGGTAGCTGAGCGACGAGTAGCCGGTGCCGAAGTCGTCGAGCGCGAGGTGGAAGCCGTGCCGCTTCAACGCCTCCAGCGTGGCGATGGCCGCGTCGACGTCGTCCATCAGCGTGGTCTCGGTGAGCTCGAGGGTGACGCTGTCCGCTGGTGCCTTCGCTTCCCTCGCCGTCGCCGCGAGGTCGGCCACGAGGTGCTTGTCGAGGAACTGTCGCGCCGACAGGTTCACGGTCACCTTCACCGGTGGCTCGCCGGAGGTCTGCAACGAGTGGAAGCCGGCCAGCGCGGCACACGCTTCGGCGAACACCCACTGCCCAAGCGCGACGATCGTGCCCGTGTCCTCGGCCAGAGGGATGAACTCGTCGGGCATCACCAGCCCACGATCGGGGTGGCGCCACCGCACGAGGGCCTCGAAGCCGATGATCCGACACGTCTTGAGGTCGACGATCGGCTGGTAGCGGAGCGCCAGTTGGCCCCCGCTGACGGCCTTCCGCAGTTCGGTGGCGACGGTCAGCCGGTGCTTCATGCGGAAGTGCATCTCGGGGCGGAAAACCTCCACCTGCGACTTGCCCTTCCCCTTCGCGATGTACATCGCAGCGTCGGCGTCGCGCAGCAGCGCCTCTGCATCCGCGACGCCGTCGCCGCTCGCGAGCCCGATGCTCGCAGGCGAGAACAGCTCGTGGCCGTCGACGAACATCGGCTCACGGAGGAGGTCCATGATGCGGTTCGCGACGATCTCGGGCGCGAGTTCGTGGTGACCGTCGAGCAGGACCGCGAACTCGTCGCCTCCCAGACGGGCGACGGTGTCACCCGGACGCACCGCTTGCACGAGGCGCCGGGCGACGGTGATCAGCACCTCGTCTCCGGCTGCGTGGCCGAGGCCGTCGTTGACCGCCTTGAAGTCGTCGAGGTCGACGAGCAGGAGGGCGCAGGCCGAACCGCGTTGCGTTCGGCTCAACGCGAGCGTCGCTCGGTCGCGCAGGAGCGCGGCGTTCGCCAGCCCGGTGAGCGGGTCGTGCAGCGCGCGCCGGATGAGCTGCTGCTCGAGCTGCTTGCGTTCGGTGATGTCGCGAAGGTTGACGACGATGCCGTTGATCGACGGGTCGTCGAGGAGGCTCCGGACGGTCGACTCGCAGTGGGCCCACTCGCCGCTGCTCCGCCGCATGCGCCACTCGACGGTCGCGACGTCGTCGTTGCCGGCGGCTCCGACGAGGGCGGCATGCACCCGCTCGACGTCGTCGGTGTGCACGAGCGCTGCGATGTTCGTGCCCTCGCAGTCGATCCGCTGATAGCCGAGCACCCGCTCTGCCGACGGGCTGGCCCAGGTCACGGTGCCGTCTCGATCGAGGATCCAGATCACGTCGGACGACGTCTCGACCAACGTGCGGAACCGGTCTTCGCTGGCTTGCAGCTCGTGGGTCCGCTCGGCGACCTCCCGCTCGAGGCTCCGTGCGTGGCGCTCGCCGTCGAGGATGATCACCAGCTGCTGCCCCACGGCGGTGAGCGCGACAGCGATTCCGAGCAGGCCGAACAACGGCCCGAGGTAGTCGCTGTCCGACAGGAACTTCCCCGAGGCGAAGGTGATCGTCATGCCGACCACCACGAGGGCCGCCTGCCTCGCGTGCTTCCGGCCCGCCAGCCTCAACCGCATGGGCACCCTCTCGACCGGCTGCTGCAGAAGCTTTACGCCGTACGCTCCCGATGGCGCGTGCGGGCGTTGACACCAATGGCCCGGCGCCGGAGGATGATCGGCCACCCGATGACGGCCACGGTCGTGAACAGGAACCATTGGACGGCGTAGGAGAAGTGGGACCCTTCGCCCAGATCGAGGTCTGGTAGCGGTTCGGGAAACCCGCGCGTCCTCGGCTCCTGCAGCTCGACGAACATCGGCACGACGTCGGCGGGCACGTACCGGTCGATCACCGGCACGTCGACGTTGTTGAGGACCGGTGTGGCGTCTTCCGCCGCCGCGGCGTCGATCGTCTTCGTGCGCGACTCGAGGCTGCGGCGGAGCAGGCCGACGACGCGCACCTCTCCTGCAGGCGGCGCAGCATCCGCGACCGGCCAGTCGTCGGCGAACGACAGCGGGACGAAGCCGCGGTTCACGAGCACGGCGTCGCCGTCCGCGCCCACGAGAGGCGTGATGACGTGGTAGCCGGGAAGTCCTCTGTTCGTTCGGTAGCCGACGAGGACCTCGTGGTCGGCGTCGAACGTGCCCGTGAAGGCCACACGACGGAACTCGACGTCTGCTGGTGCGTCGAGCGGTAGGTCCGACAACGCCACCGCGGGTCCGTTGCTGCGCGACAGCACCAGCTCGTTCGCGTCGCGGCGCTCGTCGAGCCGGCGCAGCTGCCAGAGGCCGAGGTTGACCATCACCACGATCGCGATCAACACGAGCACGTGCCCCACGATCCACCGTGGCTCGCGCGCGAACGCGTAGCTGCGGGTGTTCTCGTCGGCCACGTCGTCATACGACCACAGCACCGGCCCTAACCTCCAAACCCGTGGGCGACGATCAGCGCGAGTACCGCCAGGCACAGTTCCGACGTCCGCCGGGGGCATGCGAGCTCCTGCTCGTGCGCCACGGGGAGTCGGCGCCGGCACGCGAGGGCGGCGCCTTCCCGGTCGCCGGCGGGCACAGCGACCCGCCGCTCGACACCGTCGGCGAGGACCAGGCCGAGCGAGTGGCACAGCGCCTCGTCGAGTCGGGCGAGCCGATCGCCGCGGTCTACGTCACGACACTGCAACGCACGCACCAGACAGCCGCTCCGCTCGCGCGCCGCCTCGGGATCGAACCGGTCGTCGAGCCCGACCTGCGCGAGGTCTTCCTCGGCGAGTGGGAGGGCGGTGCCGGATTCCGGAAGCACATGGCCGAAGGCCACCCGATCGCTCTCGACGTGATGAAGCAGCAGCGTTGGGACGTGATCCCGGGCGCGGAACCCGGTGATGCGTTCTCGGCTCGCGTGCGCGCCGGCATCCAGCGCATCGCCGAGTGCCACCGCGACCAGACGGTCGTCGTCGTCGCTCACGGAGGCGTCATCGGCGAGGTGATCCGCCAGGCGGTCGAGTCACCGAACGGCTTCGCGTTCGTGGGCGCAGACAACGGGTCCATCTCCCACGTCGTCGTGGCAGGCGCGCGGTGGATCGTCCGCCGGTTCAACGACACGGCGCACCTGAAGCCGATCTTCAGCACCGCAGCGGAACCGCTGACGTAGACCTGCCGATACCTTGAGCTCGGCGCATCGGAGAGCGATGCGCCGACGCGATCCGACATCGCAAAACGGCCACCGGGCCTGGCGGGCTCCAGACAACCCGAGAAGGACGCGATGCGCTTCCCCGTTCCCTTGCTGTCGCGCGCCTGCCGCGCGCTCTTCGTTCCCGTGCTGCTGTCGCTGGCGCTCGTCGCCGTCGTCCGCAGCGTCGATCCGATGCCGCTCGAGTGGCGGGTTCCGTCGTTGGTGCGTGAAGCCCACGCCGCGCCCGAGGCCGAACCGGTCGTCGAGGCCGCGGCCGTCGCCGAAGAGGCAGCCGCCGAAGAGGCCGTGGAAGCGCCTCCGGGGCCGCAGACGACGTGCACGCCGTCGCCGGACACTCCGGTCCCCGACATGGTCGGAGCGATCTTCCGCTGCCGCCTCATCGAGGCCGGCTTCTCCGAGGAGCAGGTGCGGGTGACCACGGCCGAAGCGATCGCGGTGGCGTACTGCGAGTCGGAGTTCGACCCCAACGCGGTCGTGTTCGGCGGCCGCTACCGCGACGTGCCCCACCCCCTCACGGGCTCGCGCTACAGCGCGACCGGCATCTTCCAGTTCATCCGCGATCGAGCCGACCGGTGGATCGAAGGCGGTTACGCGAACGCAACCGACCCAGCGGCGAACATCGACGCCGCGGCCCGGATGTACCTGCACAACGTGCGCCGAGGGTTCCCCGGGTGGAGCGACTGGGCCTGCGCCGCCGCGAACGACGGCTTCCGCGCGACCAGTGTGCTGCCCGGTTGGCCGGGCGGCCCGCCGTCGTTGCCCGGATGGGTCTGGAACCACTGATCGGTAGGCTCGGGCTCCCCGGGCCCCCGTAGTTGAATGGACACAACGGCTCTCTCCTAAAGAGCAGGTGCAGGTTCGATTCCTGCCGGGGGCGCTCGCGGCGCGTACGGCGCGGCGTATCGTCCGCCGATGCCACGCCTGCGCGAGGTTCCCCGTTCGGAGGCGACCGCACCGGTCGTGCTCCGGATCTACGACCAACTCTTCGGCGAGCGTGATCCCGTCGCCGAACCCGGCACCGAGACCGGAACGCCCGGCGACTGGTGGACGGTCTTCGCCAACTCGCCCGACGTGCTCGAGCACGCCAGCCGCGGGTTCGCCCTCTACGCCAGCCCGAACCGCAAGATCGCACCGGCCCTGCGAGAGCTGGGCCAGACCAGGGCCGGCTGGCTCGTCGGCAGTCAGTTCGTCTGGTCGCAGCACTGCAAGTCGTGCCGCGGGCTCGGGTTCTCGGAGGAGAAGATCGAGGCGATCAAGGCGTGGGCGGTCAGCGACCTCTTCGATCCGGTCGAGCGAGCGCTGCTCGCCTACACCGACGCCCTCGTGCTCGGGTTCGGCCGGGTCGACGACGCGTTGTTCGACGCGCTCAAGGCGCACCTCGACGACGAGGAGATCCTCGAGTTCACCTACATCACGATGATGTACACGATGCACGCGGTGATGTCGCGAGCGCTGCGGACGGAGTTCGACGACCGAGACGATCCGGTCGTGGAGGTGCCCGGACCCGAGGGCGGCACGACGATCGACGCCACCCTTCTCACCCGTCAGCGACGCTGAACGTCAGCCCTTTCGGTTCTTGGAGCGAGGTGAGCGAGGCGTCGCCCGGCGCGGTCGGGGCGATCGTTCCGTAGCCCCTGCGCGAAGCGACGGCCCATCGCCTGCGGCGGAGTCACCGAGCGGCGCACGGCCGGCCAGAGCTATCGCCAGGTAGAAGACGACCGGATCGATCACCGGATCGTCGCCGCTCACCGCAGGTGGTACTCGTTCATCAGCTCGACGAAGCGGCGCACGCCGACGTTGCCGCCGGAGAGGACGACACCCACTCGCCGGCCCTCGGTGCCCTCGATCTTGCCGTGGAGGATCGCCGCCAGACCCGCGACGCCACTGGGCTCGGCAACGACCTTCATCCGGTCGAAGACGAACGCCATCGTGTCGACGAGCTCCGCGTCGGTCACCGTGACGACCTCACGCAACAGTGCCCGGTTGACCTCGAAGGTCAGCGCGCCTGGCGTGCTCATCTGGAGCCCGTCGGCGATCGTGCGGGGAACGCCGATGTCGATGCGCTCGCCGGCCTCGAGCGACCGCCGGGTGTCGTCGCCTGCCTCGGGTTCCACACCGATCACAGCGCCGTCAGGACACCGGCCGGCCATGACGACCGCCGCACCAGCGACGAGGCCCCCACCCGACACGGGCGTCACCATGACGTCGAGCGGCCCGACGTCGTCGATCAGCTCGAGGGTCGCGGTGCCCTGCCCGGCCATGATCAGCGTGTCGTCGAACGGTGGGACCAGCACGAGCCCCCGCTCCGCGACCATCTCGCGACCGAGATCCTCGCGGTTCGCGGTGTAGCGATCGAAGGTGACGACGTGCGCGCCGTAGCCGCGGGTCGCCTCGAGCTTGGCCGGGGGCGCGTCCTGCGGCATGAGGATCGTCGCCTCGATGCCGAGCAGCGACGAAGCGAGCGCGACGGCCTGCGCGTGGTTCCCGGACGAGAAGGCGACGACACCGCGGGCACGTTCGTCGTCGGTGAGCGAAGCGAGCTTGTTGTACGCGCCGCGGAACTTGAAGGCACCGCCGCGCTGCAGGTTCTCCGCCTTCACGAACACCTGCGCTCCGGCCCGCTGGTTCAACGTGCGCGACGTGAGCACGGGTGTGCGGTGGGCAACGCCGTCGAGGACCTTCGCCGCGGCCTCCACGTCCGCGATCGTGATGATCGGCGTCGTCACAGCGTCGCGAGGAAGCGAAGCAGCGCGGCGTTCGTCTCCTCCGGCTTCTCCTGCTGGACCCAGTGCCCCGCTCCGGGAACGACCTCGAGAACGCGCATGTCGGTGACCCATCCTTCCATGCTGTCGGGCCTGGCCATCACGAGGACGGGGTCGTCCGCGCCGGCGATGAACCCTGCGGGCATCTCGACCTTCCGGGTGCCCCAGCTCTCGTTGATCTCCCAGTTGCGGTGGAAGTTGCGATACCAGTTGATGCCGCCGGTGAACCCCGTGCGTTCGAACTCGGTGGCGAACACGTCGAGCTCCTCCTCGCTCAACCACGGCGGAAGTTTCTCGACCGGCGGGATCCAGTCCCAGAACGTCGTCCCCTCCGCTGGAAGCGACGTCGCGAGGCTCCCGCTCCGCCGGCCCTCCGATCCGATGGCGGCGAGGAACCGGCGCATCGCCTCCCGCGGATCGCGGTTCATGTGACCGTCGGCGACCCCCGGCTCCTGGAAGTAGAGGATGTAGAAGAACCGGTCGCCCATCACCTGCTTCAACACCGTCGTGAGGCTCTGCTCGAAGCGGGGCGAGAAGGGCACGCTCATGCCGCACACCGCGTGGACGCGCTCGGGGAAGCGCTGCGCCATCGCCCAGACGACCATCGATCCCCAATCGTGGCCGACGAAGATCGCCTTCTCGTGGCCGAGCTCGTCGAGCAGGCCGATCATGTCGTCGGTCAGGTGATGGATGTCGTAGTCGTCGACCGCCTCCGGCTGATCAGTGCGCCCGTAGCCGCGCTGGTCCGGCGCGACCGCGTGGTACCCGGCTGCTGCGAGCGCGGGCAGCTGGTGACGCCACGAGTACCAGAGCTCGGGGAAGCCGTGGCAGAGGATCACCGGCGGTCGGTCGGGGTCGGGCGATCCCGCCTCGGCGATGTGCATGCTGATGCCGTTGGTGTCGATCTGGCGGTGCCGGACGTCGCTCACGATCCGGACGTTAACGTCAGCCGCATGCCCGCCACCCTCGTGAAGGTCAGCGACGAGCAGCGCTCCGAGGCCCGCCAGCTCAACGAGCTCATCGAGCAGATGCTCGCCGCGGCGCCCTCGGTCCACACCGTGCCGCCGGAGGAGACCCGCAGCGCACGCGCCGAAGGACGAGGCACCTTCGGCCCGGTCGTCGTCGTCGAGGAAGGTCAAGATCGGACGATCCCCGGGCCGGCCGGCGACATCCCGATCCGGGTCTTCGTCCCGCCGACGGTCAAGGGCGCGTACCTGCACATCCACGGCGGCGGCTGGGTGCTCGGCGCGGCGAACCAGCAGGACCCGACGCTGTGGCGCGTCGCGCAGGAGGCGAACGTCGCCGTGGTGTCGGTCGACTACCGCCTCGCTCCGGAGCACCCGTTCCCCGCCGGCCCCGACGATTGCGAAGCCGCCGCGCTGTGGTTCGTGCGGAACGCACGCGAGGAGTTCGGCACCGATCGGTTGTTCATCGGCGGCGAGTCGGCCGGTGGCCATCTCGCTGCGCTCACGTTGTTGCGACTCCGGGACCGGCACGGCATCACCGGCATGTTCGCGGCCGCGAACCTCGTGTTCGGCGCCTTCGACCTCGGCATGACGCCCAGCCAGCGCAACTGGGGCGACCGCAACCTGATCCTGTCGACGCCGATCATGGCGTGGTTCTACGACTGCTTCCTGCCCGGGCTGACGAGCGAGGAACGGCGCGATGCGGAGTACTCGCCGCTGTGGGCCGACCTGCGCGACATGCCGCCCGCGCTGTTCACCGTCGGCGACCTCGATCCGCTGCTCGACGACTCGCTCTTCATGGCGGCGCGGTGGGAAGCGGCCGGCAACGAGAGCGAGCTCCAGGTGTATCCGGAGTCGCTCCACGGCTTCGTCGCCTTCCCGACCGCGATCGGCCGCATGGCGCTCGATGCCGGGATCGACTTCGTCAAGAAGCGAGTCTGATCGCCCGCGCCGACGCGTGGACCTGGCCGTCGTGACTGACGAGCCACGTGAGCCCTGCATCTGCGTCGACGACGAGATCAGGAGCGTGCCCCGGTTCGACCGGCAGCCGGTACTCGAGCTCGAAGCGGCGGGGCGCGTCGAGGGCGAGCGACTCCTCCGCGATCGCCCAGTAGGCCGTGTTGTTGACGTGGCCCATCACGTCGAAGTCGGTGCGTCGCAGCGTCCAACGGGTCCGTGGCAGGTCGGCCGGCGGTGCCGGGTGCGAGAGGCGCCCGCTCACCTTGCGGCTCCCCCACCCGTCGCCGAACACGTCGAGGAACGACGGTGGCAGGGGCACCGGACGGCCGCTGTCGATGTCGATGTGGACCCACAGCGACGCCGCTTCGACGTGGCCGCCGTCCCGGCCCTTGATCGTGGTGCGGCGCTCGGCCCACCGGCCGCCGATGCCGCCGCAGAACGTGGTGAGCTCGATCGGCTCCTGGAAGCGCGGCCACTGGAAGACGTCGATCGTCGTCTTGCGGACGACCCACGGCGCGGCGTCCTTCGGTCCGATGGCCGCACGGGCGTCGTCGTTCGCCACGTCCTGCAGGTAGCGCGCGATCGCGTCGAGGCGGAGGCGCCCGTCGAGGTCGGCATCGGCGAGGCGCACCTCTCGCTCACGCGAAAAGCGACGGCCTTCGTCGAGCAGGGGGACGAGCGGCTCGGCGGCCGCGGCGGCGTCGTTCACGCCGTCGTTGCCGGGGACGTGAGCGCGGCCGCGACCTTGCGAATACCTGCGGCGACGTCGTCGCAGTCGGCATCCGAGTAGGCGGCGCCGATCGGCACGATCACCGACCGTCCGGCAAGGTCTTCTGTCCGAGGACACAGCCCGGGGCCGTACTCGACGTCGGTGGGGTGCTCGGCGCAGTTCCACGGGCCGCCCTTGCCCGACACCGTGCGCTTCGCCACGATCGACGGCGTCAGGTAGACGGGCTTGCCGTTGTAGAGCTGGCCCGCCGGGATGCGCTCGGCCCGCAGCGCCTTGACGAAACGGCGCGCCGTCTCCGCGTCGCGAACGAAGAAGTTCACGCTGCTGCCGCCGTCACCGTCCGGGTCGGGAAGGCGCCGCCACGTCAATCCCTCCGCGTCACCGACCGCGTCGAGCACCCGCCGCTGGTTCTTGCGCTGCGCGTCGAACAGGCCCGGCAGCTTCCGCACCTGGACCTCGGCGATCGCACCGGCGATCTCGGTCATCCGCAGGTTCTCGCCCACGAACGGTGCCTCGGTGTCCCCGCCCCGCTCCTTGCCGCCCGGCACCCCATCCCGCGAACCACCGGTGCTGGTGACGAACTGGCCGCCCTGGTCCTGATAACGCGCGGCACGTAGCCACAGCCCCTCGTCGTTCGCAACGACGAGCCCTCCCTCGCCGCTGGTGACGTTCTTCTCGAGCTGCAGCGAGAAGCAGCCGAGGTCGCCGATGGTGCCGAGGGCGCGTCCCGCGAGCGTCGCTCCCATCGCCTGCGCGGCGTCTTCGATCACCGGCACGCCACGCCGGCGCGCCACCTCCATCAGGGCGTGCATGTCGCACGCGCCGTTGTCGAGGTGGACCGCGATGATCGCCCTGGTGCGGTCGGTGATCTTCGCCTCGACGTCGGCGGGATCGAGCCCGAGCGTGTCGTCGATCTCGGCGAACACCGGAACCGCGGCGCTGACGACCACCGCGTTGACCGTCGCGATGAACGTGAACGACGGGACGATCACCTCGTCGCCGCACCCGATGCCGAGCGCAGCGAGGGCGCACCGGAGAGCAGCCGTCCCGCTCGAGGTGGCCACGGCGAACGGCGCACCGAGCAGGTCGCGGCTTGCCGCCTCGAACGCCTCCACCTTGTTCCTCAGGTCGGGCCCGTAGTACCGGAACAGCGACTTGCTCTCGAGCACCTCCAGCACCGCCGCCTTCTCCTCGTCGCCGAGCAGGGTCACGCCCTTGCCCATCGGCGGCAGGGTCGTGCGGATCGGTGTGCCGCCGTCGATCGCCAGGCGACCGGTGTCGGTGTCCATGCGGCGCAGCCTACGGTTCGGACCCATGAGCGGCGACGTGCAGCTGGTCGTTCAGGCGGACGACTTCGGGATGTGCCACGCGGTGAACGAGGGGATCGTGCGCGCGTTCACCGACGGCATCGTGCAGCAGGCGTCGGTGATGGTGCCGTGCCCGTGGTTCGCCGAGGCGGCCGTGCTCGCGAAGGAGCACGGGATCCCGGTGGGCATGCACCAGACGCTGACCTGCGAGTGGGAGCACCTCAGGTGGCGTCCGCTCACCCTCGGGCCGTCGCTCGCGCGCTCGACCGACGGGACCCTGCGGAAGACGGTGCAGTCGGTGATCGAGAACGTCACCGACGACGACGCCACCGCCGAGCTGCTCGCGCAGGCCGAGCGCTTCGCCGCCGCCGGGTTGACCCTGACGTACCTCGACGTGCACATGGGCATCTCGAAGCCCGCGGCCTACGAGGCCGTCGCTGCGGCCACCGGCGTGCCCTTCCTGTACCCGGGGGTGTCGGCGGCCCTTCCGTTCCGCTCGATCTGGCAGATGAGCGAGTACGCGCCCGACGTGAAGAGGGAGAAGCTCTTCCGTCGCCTCGAGCGGATGGCGGGTGAGCCCGGGGTGCACCTGATCTTCGGCCACCCGGCCGTCGCGTCGGAGGAGCTGCGCGCGATCACGCCGCAGGACGCGTTCAACGCTCCGTGGACCGAGGAGTACCGCGTCAGCGACCTCGAGCTCCTGTGCCACCCCGACGTGCGGGCCCGCGTCGACGAGCTGGGCATCCGCCTCACGCCGGTGGCGCGCGCGGAGTTCTAGGAGGGCGCCGGTACCCTGACCGCCGCCATGTCCCGCCGTTCCCCTGCGTTCGTCGCGGCGCTCGTCGCGATGACGCTCGCGCTGGTGACCGTGTCCGCCGCCTGCTCGAGCAGCGACGACGAAGACGCTGTGCCGACCACGACCACCACGACGGAGCTGACCGCGCAGCCGACGCTCGCGTGGACCATCGGCGAGGTCGATCCTCAGGGCACCGCTCCGCCCGCAGAAGACGTCATCGCCGCGGTGAAAGCGACGCTCGACGCGTATCTGGCGCAGGCGATCGTGGGCCCGCTCTACACCGGGCAGCCGGCTGGCGACCTGAGCGCGGTGCTGTCGCCCGCGGCGTTGGAGCGGATCGCCGCGGACCCCGCCGCGCGAGCGACGCTCGTCGACGAAGGGATGCCGCCGGCGACGAAGGAGATCACCGCGACGGTGGCCAACGCCGGCCTGCGGACGGTCGCCGGACCCGACGGCGCGGTCGCCGTCGTCGGCGCGCACCTCGACCTCGTCCTCCACGCGGTCGGGCCGGCGATCGACGTCGACATCGTCCGCAAGGGCGAGGTCATCCTCACCCAGGAGAACGGCTCGTGGCGGATCGACTCGTTCCAGCTCCGCACCCAGAGGGACTCCCGCGCATGAAGAAGCGAGCGGCCATCGTCGTCACGTTGATCGTGGCGAACATCGCCGGCCTCGTCGGGTGGACGCGCCTCGCTCCGGCCCAGGAGCCCGCGTTCACCATCCACAAGGTGGACGAGGCGTCGTTCACCGCGCGCGAGCCCGGTGACCCGTTCTTCATCCTCATGATCGGCAACGACGGACGTCCGGGCCTCGAGGGGATCCGCGGCGACGGCATCCACCTCGTCGGCGTCAACCCGGCGCAGCGCAGCGCGACCATCCTCAACATCCCGCGCGACACGTGGGTCGACATCCCGGGACGCGGCGCGGAGAAGATCACGCGAAGCATGGAGTTCGGCGGCCTCCAGCTGCAGGTGCAGACCGTCGCCGGACTCACCGGCGTCAACTTCTCGTTCGCGATCACCGTCGGCTTCGACGGCTTCCGTGCCCTCGTCGACGAGATGGGCGGGCTGCACGTGAACGTTCCCTACCGGATGTTCGACCGAGCCTCAGGGGCCGACTTCCAACCGGGACGCGTGCACATGATGGGTGAGGGCGCGCTGTCGTTCGCCCGGAACCGCAACATCCCGAACGGCGACATCTCGCGCACCCACCACCAGTCGCTCATCATGTTGGGTGCGCTCGAGCGGGCCCGTGAGGTGTCGAAGTCACCCTTCGACACGATGCGCCTCCTCGCGATGACGACGCGGCACACCCAGTTCGAAGGCGTCGGCGTGCGCGACCTCTACACGCTGATCGCGTTGGGGCTCTCGATCGATCCTGCGAACGTGCGCACCGTCACCATGCCGTCGGCCATCGGCAAGGTCGGCAAGGCCGACGTCGTGTTCGCCGCCGGTGGCTCAGACAGCCTCTTCGCCGACTTCCGCGACGACGCGATCCTTCAAGGCCACTGAGCTCTGCTCCTCGCTCCTGGTCGCTTCTCGGCTAGACCGAGGCGCAGATGGCGAGGGCTTCGGCTAGCGATACCGAGCGGACGCCGGGTTCGGCGAGCACCGCGTCGAGCCACGGCGGCCGTCCCACGGCGGTGACGAGCACCGGGTCGTCGAGGCCCGAGAACATGACCGCCTGGCGAAGGAACGTCGCCGCGTAGTCGGGTGGACGAGGATCGCGCGTGAGCTCGATCAGCGCCCACGGATCGGGCGGCACGACAGCGTCCGGATCGACGACGTGGATCGCCGGCGACGCGGGACTCGACCCGCCGCCGGCCATGCCGGGACCATCGGCGAGGATCGCGCCGCGCACCTCTTCGGGGCGGGCGCCGGCGACGAGCAGCGAGATGTACGCGCCGAGGCCGCGTCCGAAGATCGTCACCTCACCGAGGTGCTCGATCGCCGCGTCGGCATCGCCCATCAGCGTCTCGGCGGAGTAGCCGCCACCGGCCGGGACGGTGGAGCTGCCATGGCCGGTGAAGTCGAGCGCATGCACCGGGCCGGGCCACGACGCGAACTGCTCCGGGAGCGTCGACGGCGACTGCTCGCCGAGGCCGTGGAGCAGGAGCAGGGCGCGGCCGTGGCCGTCCTTGAGCTCGTGGAGCGCGAGGTGGATCGCTCCGTGCCGCAACCTGATCACGACAGGAACTCCAGCGTCAGCCGCGCGACTTCCTCCGGACGCTCGATGTGCACGAAGTGGCCGGTGTCCTCGAAGGCGACGAGGCGCCCGCCCGGTGGTAGGTAGGGGTCGAGCTCCTCGGGCACCGTCCCCCATCCCATCTGCTCGGGGACGAGACCCAACATGCCGAGCATCGGCACGCCGAGGCCGGCGAGGCGCTCGATCGACCACGAGTTGCGCCACGGCCCGAAGCCGCCCATCCGCAGCTTCGGGTCGATCTTCCACCGCCACCCGTCGCCGTCTTCCCGGGCGCCGATCGTCACGAGGTAACGCAGCCACTCGTGCGACAGTCGGGGGTTCATGCGAGCCCGACGGCGGGCGAGATCGTCGAGGGTGCCGGGCTTGCGCTCGGAATCACCCGCGGCCCGCCGGAAGTCGAGCCACCCGGCCAGCTCGTTCCTCATGAGCTTCGTCCGCTCATGGCTCGCGATGTCCGGATGGGGCCGGGGCGAGGGCATGCCGTCGATGTTCACCAGCATCGACAGACGGTGCGGTGCGGCCTCGGCGAGCTGGAGCATGAGCGCTCCCCCCTTCGAGTGGCCGACCACCGGCATCGGATCTCGCGTCACCGAATCGAACACGGCGACGGCGTCGCGCACGTCGGCGTCCCACGAGTACAGCGCCGCGTGCTGCGAGTCACCGTGGCCGCGGTGGTCCCACGCGACGACCCGCCATCCTCCGTCGGCGAGCATCGGCGCGAAGACGTCGAAGGTCCCGGCGAAGTCGAATCCGCCGTGGGCGAGCATCAGCGGCCGGGCTCCCTCGTCGCCCCATTCGTAGACCGCGATGTCGATCCCGGAGGCGGAGACCGTGCGGAACCGGTCGGGCCTCCTCGCACCCGGATAGGTGACGGTCTCGCTCATCGGCCGCGGAGGTTAGGGGACGATGACGTACGCTCCCCAACTGCGAGCGCACCTGCCATGAACGACCTCGAAGACCTCGCCTCGCTGTCGCACGCGCTCGAACGGAGCGCTCTCGCGCTCGCCGACGCGAAGGTCGGTGTGCGGTTGATCATCCACGAGCTCGAGGTTCTGGCGGCCGGTCAGCGCGAAGCGCTGGCGATCGCGTTGTCGTACCTGCTGCGTCATCGATCGCTGGGCACGCACCCTGATGCCGACGCGCTGGCCGACGCGATCGACGCCGTCGTCGCGACGCTCAGACGGACGAATTGACCCGCCGCTGCTCCGCCTCGTGGAGCAGGCTGACGACGTCGGCGCCGTCGTCCGGGTAACAGGCGGCACCGAAGGCGACCCCTGGCATCGGGATCTTCTTCAAGCGGGCGAGCATGTAGCGGATCCCCTCGGGATCGGCTTCGGGAACGACGAGCGCGAACGAGGCCGGTCCGATCCGGTACACGAGGTCCTGCCCCCGCACGTTCGTCGCGAGCACGCCCGCGACGCGGCGGACCTGGGCCTCGGCGTCGAGCGCGATGTCGCCGCCCGGAAGGGTCCCGGGCACCTCGGCCAGCACCAGCCCGAGCGGGCGGTGGTAGCGGGCGGCCCGGCTGAGCTCACGCTCGAGCTCGCGGTCGAAGGCCTGGCGGTTCCCGAGACCGGTGAACGGATCGAACTGGAGGTGGCGCTCGAGGCGCGCGGCGGCGACGCGTGACGCGGTCCAGATCGCGCGGTCGAGGATCATGTCGACCCGCGCCTGCGTCTCGAGCTCCTCCCCCGGCGGTACGTGGCCGGCGACGTGGCGGCGGAACGCCTCGCGAAGGCAGATCAGCTGGCCGACGGCGACGTCGATCGCGCCGGCGCTCGACGCGAACAGCTCGGTGACGCGGGTGAGCGCGGGATCGGGACCCCAACCGATCGGCTGCGGCCGCTGCAGTGCGTCCGCGATGGCGTCGACCACGAGGCGCGCGAGCGGGGGCTGAGCGTCGGGCGGCAGCAGCGGATCCCAGCGGCACAGCTCCTCCCACTCGGCGGCGACGGCCTCGGCCTCGGCCCGCACCAGATCGACGACCGCGAGGGGGCGGGCGTCGGGGTCGGCGTCGTTGGCGACGGTGAGGTCGAGCGCCTCGATGATCGCCGGCAGGTCGCCCTTGTCGACCTTGGGCACCCAGGCCGGCTCCCGTCCGTCGGCGAGGGTCGAGTGGACGACGATCTGCGCGTCGGGGCAGGTCGTCCCGATCACGGGGAGCAGTTCGAGGCCGTCGCCGTCGGGGAGCTGACGGTCGAGGACGACGCCCGCGACGCGCCGGTGGATCACCGAACGGGCTCGTTCGAGCGACTCCGCTTCGACGACTGCGAACCCCTCGAGCTCGAGCCCCATCCGCACGAGCCGCCGGGCCCGCTCGTCGTCGTCGACGACGAGGATGACCGGTGGGACGCCGGGGTTCGACGAGGGAGCGGACGGCATCGGTCTCTCCCGTGCCCACACTCCGTGGTGACGAAACCGGCCTCAGCACCGGTAGACGGAGATCTGGAAGTCGACCGGCGTCGAAAGGGAGGAAAGGGACGTCACCCGGGCCCGCACCTCCGGCGAGACGTACCAGTTCCACGGTGTCATCCCGAGGAGCGCGGCGATCGTGGCTCGATCGTCGAGGCGGAGGTCGAAGCGGACGCGCTGGCGGTCGTCGAGCGTCACCTCCGTCGCGGCGTCGAACGGTCCTCCTTCCGGATGCGGCTCGACGGCGTCGAAGAGATGCGCGGCCAACCCCGCGAGGTGGTCGGGCCCCGCGGTGACGGTGACGATGAGGCCCGTGTCCGGCCGCACGACGCGGGCCAGCTCAGGGAGATGGAGCGGCGAGAAGACGTTGACCGCGGTGTCGACGCCCGCGTCGGGGAGCGGGAGGTCGTACACGCTGGCCACCGCGTAGCGCGCTCCGGGTTCGGCCCGTCGCGCTGCCAGTCGAACGGCCGGCTTCGAGATGTCGACCGCCCACACGTCGGGCCACCCGCGGGTGTAGTAGCCCTCACCGCACCCCGCGTCGAGGACCGTGCCCGTGCCGGCGAACCGCTGGAGCGCCTCGTGCAGCGGCTCGTACGCGCCGCTGTCGAGCAGCGCCCGCCGGTCGCGCATCATCTCGGCGGAGTCGCCCGGCTCGCGCTGGCGCCGCTGGTGGGTGATGAGGAGGTTGACGTAACCCTCCTTCGCCACGTCGAAGGCGTGGCCGTTCGTGCACCTCCAGCTGCGGCGGTCGCCCGCTTCCGCCAGAGGCTCAGCGCAGACCGGACAGCGCCAGGTCGTGACGCCGGCCGTCGTCACTCGGGCGGTTCGAGGCGGGACGGGGTGCCGAGCGAACCGAGCTGGCTGACGTCGCGCGGGAAGAAGAGGGCCATCGTCCAGTCGACGACGACGCGGAGCCGGCGGACCCACCCGGGAAGCATGAGCAGGTGGTAGCTCCGGCCCATCCACCACGCGAGCGGGCCGGTGAAGAGGAGGCGGCGGACCTGTGTCGTGCCCTGGTGCTCGCCGAGCGTGACCGACAGGCCGCGGGTCTTGTAGCGGAACTTGCGGGGCTGACCGGCGCCGAGCGCTGCCGCGACGTTGTCGCCGGCGGCATGCCCCTGTCGGAGCGCGTGCTGGGCCGTGGCCGGCGTGACGCCGCCGAGCGGGTCGGGCACCGCCGCCGCGTCGCCCACGGCCCAGACCTCGTGATGGCCGTGCACCCTCATGTACTGGTCGACGACGATCCGTCCTCGCGCGTCGAGCGGGAGACCGAGCCGGCGGCCGATGTCACTGGGCCGCTGACCGGCGGTCCAGACGATGGTCTCGCTGGCGTAGGGCTCCACCCTCGGCGGGTCGAGGCGCACGACCTTGTCCTCGCATCCGACCATGCGCGTCGCGAGGTGGACCTCGATGTTGCGGCGCCGGAGCTGCTTCTCGGTGTAGGCCGCGAGGCGGCGGTCGAGCCCGGGGAGCAGGCCGTCTGCGGCCTCGACGAGGACCCACCGCATGTCGCGGGCGCGCAGGTTCGGGTACTGCCGGAGCGCGTCCCGGGCGAGCGACTCGAGCTCGGCCAGGGCTTCGACACCGGCGTAGCCGCCACCGACGAACGTGAACGTGAGCAGGCGGCGACGAAGCTCGAGGTCGTCGGTGGCGTCGGCCGCCTCGAGCTGGCGCAGGACCCGGTTGCGCAGCCAGATGGCGTCCGGAAGCGTCTTGAAGCCGACCGCGTGCTCCAGCAGCCCCGGGATCGGGAACGTCGTCGGCACCGCGCCCGGCGACAGGATCAGCTCCTTGAAGCCGACCGCGTGGAGGTCGCCGTTCAGGTCGCGGATCTTGGCGGTCTTGGTGTCGAGGTCGAGGTCGGTGACGTCGCCGACGATCACCTCCGTCCGCCGGAGGAGCTGCCGGATCGGGATGACCGCGTGCCGGGGCTCGAGCGTGCCGGACGCGGCCTCGGGGAGCAGCGGAGTGAAGGTGAAGAAGTTGTCCTTCGCGACGAGGAGGACCTTCTCGTGGCGGCCCTTCAGCCGCTTCTCGAGGCGAGACGCCGCCGCCGTTCCTCCGAACCCGCCGCCGAGGATCATGACGTCGTAGAGGTCCACTGCCGTTTCCTCCCCCAAGCGCCTCCCGGCGCTTGTGAAGACTTTCACATGGTCTCGCGCCCACGTCAACAGGTTTCGGCCCCCAGACCTTCCCCCACCCGTTCCGTCCGGTCGTTCCGATGGGCGGCGCGAACAGAAGGATCGGACAGAACGCCCGGTGGCAACGCCCGGTGGGAACGCCCGGTCGGTGTCAGGCCCTGGGCGGGCGAGGCGGGCGAGCGGACGCCGCGGCTCCCAGCGGACCGGGCGACGGCGCGAGGCCGCGGCGGGCCTGCTGTTCCCGGAGGTGGCGGTGGAGGGCGTCGACGCTCTCGTTCCACGCCTGGGCCTCGGGCGGATCGACCGCCTCCACCCACTCGCTCAGGGTTCGCAGCGAGCCGGGGACGTAGGCGAACACCGTCTCCCGTCCCCTCCGCTCTGCCGCGACGAGGCCGGCGTCGAGCAGGACCTGCAGATGCTTGGCCACCGCCTGCCGGGTGACCGGAAACGACCCCGCGAGCTGCGTCGCCGTGGCCCCGCCGTGGCTGGCCAGCGCGACGAGCACACTGCGGCGGGTGCCGTCGGCGAGCGCTTCGAACACGGAGGGAGAGGGGTCGGTCATTGCCGCAACTCGCCGGTTGCGCGAGGATGCAACCGTGCAGTTGCAGAGCGTACCCGGAGAGCCCCCGGAAGCCTCCGACCCCCGACAGTTCCTCCTCGAGCAGCTGGGGCGCCGTGGGATCGTCCTGATCAGCGGCCTGCTCGACGACTCGACCGTCGCTCGCGTCACGGCCCAGGCGCTCACGACGGCGGACGATCGCCTCACCGTCCATCTCGCGAACGTCAGCGGGCCCGTCCGCGTCGCACTCGCCCTCCACGACGTCCTCGCGAGCCTCGAGCAGCGACCGTCGATCGTCGCCAGCGGCGGCCTCGACACCGCGGGGGCCATCGTCCTCCAGTCCGCAGCACCAGGCGAGCGCACGCTGACGCCCACCGCCCGCATCCATCTGACGAAGGTGCGGGAACCCGAGGGGTTCGATCAGCCCATCGACGTCGAAGCCGCGGCGCAGGAGATCGAGATCGTCCGTCGCCAGGTGGCGGATGCCCTGGGACGAGCGCCTGCCGGCGAGATCCTCGGCGCGGAGGAAGCGGTCGCCCGCGGGCTTGCGGACAGAATTTCGTTGCAAATGAAATAGTTGACGGCTCAATGAGGTTGGAGAGGACATGAGCACGATCTCCACCTCCAACACCCTGTCCGGCATCGAGACACCCGCCACTGGCACGTACGCCATCGACGCATCGCACTCGAACCTCGTCGTCACCGCCCGCCACCTCATGGTGAGCAAGGTCCGCGGCCTGTTCTCGGGCGTGTCCGGCACCATCACCATCGCCGATGATCCGCTGGCGTCGAACGTCGAGGTCGTCGTCCAGGCCGACACCATCGACACCCGCGAGCCTCAGCGTGATGCGCACCTTAAGGCCGCCGACTTCCTCGACGTCGAGAACCACCCCGAGATCACCTTCCGCTCGACGAGCGTCGAGCAGGTCAAGGGCGAGCGCTTCCGGCTCGCGGGGGAGCTGACGATCCGGGGCGTCACGAAGCCCGTCGTCCTCGACTTCGACTACCAGGGCACCTTCCGGGACCCGTGGGGCGGCACCCGCCTCGGCTTCGAGGCCAAGGGCGAGATCGACCGGGAAGACTGGGACATCACCTGGAACGCCGCGCTCGAGACCGGCGGCGTCCTCGTCTCGAAGAAGCTGACGTTCGAGTTCGAGCTCCAGGCCGTCAAGCAGTAGCCGGCTCCCACGGACGATTGGTCACGAAGGCAGGCAGAGCCCGCCTTCGTGGCCAATCATCATGGGGAAGACGCTCCGCTGGGAGCGTCGGAAGCGACTACGAGCGGGGCGCCGAGGACGGCGACGACCCGGGCTGCTGCGAGCGGTACTGGGCCTGGGCCTGGTCGACGATCCGGAGCAGCGGATAGGGGTTGACCGCAGGGCCGCCGTTCGGGTGGACCTCGAAGTGCAGGTGCGCAGGCGTGGTCGCCGCGTTGCCGGTGTTGCCGACGTAGCCGATGACGTCTCCGGCCGCGACGACCTTGCCTTCGACGACGCCCTCCGCGAACGCCGACAGGTGGGCGTAGTAGTACCGGGTGCCGGACGCGCCGACGAGCCACAGCTTCGTGCCGCCGAGGGTGTCGGAGCCGATCCTGATGAGGACACCTCGCTCGCACGCCAGAAGCGGGGTGCCGTGGGCGGCGAAGATGTCGGTGCCCTGGTGCAGGTGGGCGTAGGCGGTGCCGAACATGCGGGGCGCGCCGAAGGTGTCGGAGTACGAGTGCGGCCCGCCGACCGGGAACACGAAGCCTGCGCCGACGATCCCGCCGCCGGCCTGCACGGCCGCGAGCTGGATCTGCTTGGCCAGGAGCGCCGAGTCGGCGCCGTCGAGAACGGTCGTGGCGACGAGTTGCGCGGCCCGGCGGGCGTCGAGCGCGGCGACGACCTGCTCGAGCTCGTAGCCGACCGCCTCCCGCGCCGCGTTGTACTCGGTGATCCGGTTGCGATCGGCCTCGATCACGGCCGACAGCAGCTCGAAGCGACGTGAGAGATCGTTGAAGTCGGTGGCGCTGAGGACCTGGTTGATCGGCGCCGCAGGCGATCCCATGTATCCCGCGACCGCACGCTTCTTGAGCTGCGAACGGGCCTTCTGCAGGCGCGCGACCGCCGCCGCCTTCTCGGCTTCGAGCTGCGTCAACCGCGCCTCGAGCAGAGCTACTTCGCCGGAAAGCCCCTCGAGCGTGCCGGCGGCCATCGCCCTCGCCAGCTCGGCATCACGGAACGACTTCTGCACCTCGGCCAGGCTGATCTGGGCGACCTGCTGGAGGATCGGCGCCGTGGGATCGACCGGCTGCTCCCCCTCCGGCGGCGGCACGACCACCTGATCCTGGGGCACCGCCTCGGGCGCGCCGTCACGATCAGGGTTCTGGCTCGGCGGCTGGGGCGGAGGCGCCGGTGGGGCGGTCGTCGAGGTCGTGGTGGTCGTCGTCTGTCCGGGTAGGACCGCCGGGCTCGTCGTCGACGTGGTCGACGTCGTCGTGTCGTCCTGGGCCGTGGCGGGGGCGGTCGTGACGAGCGAAGCGACGACGAGCGCGGCGACGAGAGACGCGACGAGCGGGATCGAGAGCACGATCGAACGGCGGGCAGCGCCACGGCGCGCGCGCCGGGTCGAGGTCGAGGCACGGGGAGCGGTCGGCGTCATCGTTCGGTGCAGTGGCGCGCAGGAAGTGGGAACGCGGCGCGCCGACCTCGCCAATGGTACTGGCCTACCCTCGCCGGTCATGGCCGCGCCCGACGACATCGTGCTCGCGGGGGTGGAGGACGGAATCGCCGGCATCCTCCTCAACCGTCCGGACAGCGACAACGCCTGGTCGCCCGAGATGGCCGACGCCTTCCACGACGCTCTCGACGAGGCGGCAGCCGACGACGACGTGCGGGCGATCGTGGTCACGGGCGCGGGCGGCGCCTTCTGCACGACGGAGCTTCGTCCGGTCCCACCGGCCGACCGCCGCCGGCGCAGCCCGCTGCACCCGCTCAGCATCGGCAAGCCGATCGTCGCCGCCATCAACGGCCCGTGCTCCGGCATGGGATTCGCCGAGGCACTGCTCTGCGACGTCCGCTTCGCGGCCCAGTCGGCCACCCTGTGCGCGCCCTACGCCCGGCGCGGGCTCCCGCTCCCGGACGCGATGGCCTGGGTGCTGCCCCGGGTCGCCGGCATGGGCGGCGCGCTCGACGCCGTGCTGTCGGCCCGCGAGATCGGCGCGACGGAGGCGATGCGGCTCGGGCTCGTGCAGGGCGTCTTCCCGGACGGCGAGCTCACCGAGCGCGTGCTCGCGTACGCGGGGCAGATCGCGTCGCGCACCGACGCCGACGCGTCCGCCGCGATCAAGGCCCAGGTGTACCGCTCGATGGAGATGGGGTTGGCCCAAGCGATCGACGACGCCGCACTCCTCCGCTCCCGCTTCGTCGACTGACGCGCGGGCCCGAACGGGTACAGCTTCGGTCGTGCCGGTGTGGATCGGGACCTCGGGCTGGCAGTACAAGGACTGGCGGGGGCGCTTCTATCCGCCGAAGCTGCCCCAGGTGCAGTGGCTGGAGCACTACGTCCGCCGCTTCGACACGGTGGAGGTCAACAACACCTTCTACCGGCTGCCGAAACCCGAGACCTTCGCCTCGTGGCGCAACCGGGTGCCGCTGTCGTTCGTGATGACGGTGAAGGTGAACCGCTTCATCACCCACATCAAGCAGCTGAAGGACCCGGAGGAGCCCGTTCGCCGGTTCCTCGACGCGGCCGCTCCTCTCGGCCCTCGTACCGGGCCGATGCTGATCCAGCTCCCACCCCGCCTGGCGGTCAACCCCGACAGGCTTCGCGACACCCTCGACCACTTCCCCCGTTCACTGCGTCTCGCCGTCGAGTTCCGCCACCAGTCGTGGTTCACCGACGAGGTCGCGGCGATCCTCTGCGACCGGAACGCGGCGCTCGTGCTCACCGACCGCAACGAGCGGCTGCTCGAGCCCGAGTGGCGCACCGCCGACTGGGGGTACGTCCGGTTCCACGAGGGGACCGAGCCCCCGTGGCCTCACTACTCGGAGGCCGCCCTGGCCGAGTGGGCCGAACGCATCGTGAGGCTGTGGCCCGACGACGGCGCCGACGTGTTCGCGTACTTCAACAACGACCCGGGGTGCTGGGCGGTGGCCGACGCAGTGACCTTCGCCGGCTGCCTCGACCGGATCGGGCGTAGCCGTACGAAGGTCCCGACGAGCGACGAGGTGGCTCCAGGTGCCGCAGCCTGATCGCCGGCTCGAGGAGCTGCGGGAGCTGGCTGCAGCGTGCACCGCGTGCGACCTCTACAAGACCGGCACGCAGACGGTGTTCGGCGAGGGTCTCGCCACGGCCGAGGTGATGCTCGTCGGCGAGCAGCCGGGCGACAAGGAGGATCTCGAGGGACGGCCGTTCGTCGGACCGGCGGGGAAGATGCTCGACAAGGCACTCGAGGACGCGGGCATCGACCGCGACCGCGCATACGTGACGAACGTCGTCAAGCACTTCAAGTGGAAGCCCGGCGGCGCAGGCGGCAAGCGGCGGATCCACCAGAAGCCGAACGCCGCGGAGCAGCTGGCGTGCCGGCCATGGCTCGAGTCGGAGCTGGAGGTCGTCACCCCGAAGGTCGTCGTCTGCCTGGGCGCCACCGCCGCGCAGGCGCTGCTCGGCAAGCAGTTCAAGGTGACGCAGCAGCACGGGCAGTGGGTCGAGTGGCCGTACGAGCCGCTGGCCACCGCGACGGTGCACCCGTCGTCGATCCTCCGCGCCCCCGACGACGCGGCCCGCCGCGCCGCCTACCAGGGGATGGTCGACGATCTCGCGATCGTGGCCGGCGCCCTCAGCGTGAGTTGATCGGCAGCACCAGTTCGCCGTCGTTGTTCTTCACCGAGTTGACCCGCGGCGAGACCTCGAACATCTCGAGCGCTCGTGGATCGGCGGGAACGAGAAGCGACCGCAACCCCTCGGTGTCGGCGTTGTCGCGGTCGAGCCAGGCGTCCCAGTCGCTCGGCGCGAGCAGCACCGGCATGCGGTCGTGGATCGGGCGGAGCAGGTCGTTCGCCTCCGTCGTGATGATCGTGCACGTGCGCAGCGGCGGCTCGGCGTCACGATCGACCCCGGGCGGCCACCAGACCTCCCACAGCCCGGCGAAGACCAGTGGGGCTCCGTCGGCCCGATGGACGAACCAGGGCTGCTTCACCGTCTTGCCGGTGGTGGGCGACTCCTTCTTCTCCCACTCGTAGAAGCCGTCAGCCGGAAGGAGGCAGCGCCTGCGCTCGAACGAGGCCTTGAACTTCGTCGATACGGTCTCGGCCCGGGCGTTGATCATGCGTGCGCCGATCGAGCGATCCTTGGCCCACGACGGCACGAGGCCCCAGGTGTACGCACCCAGCAGGCGGGTGTCGTCCCTGCTCTCGGCGACGGCGTACACGGCGTCGGTCGGCGCGACGTTCCAGCTCGGGTCCAAGGCCTCGGTCCGGATCTCGTCGACCCGGAGATAGTCGGCGATGACGGTCGGCGACGACGCGGCGACGAACCGGCCGCACATCAGGGCCACATCCGGCACCACATCCCAGAACGTGGCATCGACACCTAACCGTAATGAAGGGGATCAAGGAGTGAATTCTGATTACCCCGAATCGCGACGGGGTACCCCAAGAAGCGCCCGACGGGTACGACCCCTCGCGGGACGGCTGGGGAGGTCGATCAGATGAGCACGAACATCGCTGACCGCAGCACCTTCGACTTCGCACCGAGCGGCGTGTGCGACTGCGGCTTCGACCCCGCCTTCGTGTCGCCGGCCGACGCCGTCGTCGCGCTCCGGTCGCTGGCCCGCCGCTGGCGGAGCGCCCTGGCGTTCGACCTCGACGCGGCCGAGCCGGAGGCGGTGCTGACGGCCCGGCCCCTCGGCGGGTGGTCGGCGCTCGAACACGCGGGGCACGTCCGAGACGTCCTCCACGCCCTTTGCATCCGCCTGCAGCGGGTGTTGCGGGAAGACGAGCCGGTGCTGCCGGACACCCACATCACTCCTCCGTCGGGTGCGAACGAGCAGGGCCCCGGCGTCGTCCTCGCCGCCCTCGCCCACACCACCGAGCAGTTCGCGCAGACCGTGGAGATGACGCCGACGACCGAGTGGCACCGAGCCGGTCGCCGCGGCGCCGACATGGTGACGGCGATCGACCTGGTGCGCGAGGCCGTCCACGAGGGTGTGCACCACCTGCAGGAGGCGAGCATCCAGATCGAGGAGCTCCGCCTGCGCACCGCGCTCAACTAGCGCCGGCTACAGCCCCAGCACCGCGGGCAGCGGCCTCGACGCGACCATGGTCAGCCGCTTCGTCGCGCGGGTGAGGGAGACGTAGAGCGCCTTGAGCCCTTGTCGCGACTCGTTCGCGATGAGCCCCGGCTCCACGACGATCACCGCGTCGAACTCCAGGCCCTTCACCGATCCGACCTCGATGATCGAGACCGGCGCGTCGAGGTTGATGTCGTCCTCGAGGGCCGCGCCGAGGTCGCCCGACAGCGACGGCGGGCAGATGACCGCGACGGTCCCCTGCACCTCCTCGGAGAGGGTGGCCGCCTCGGCCAGAGCACGGGCCGCCACCTGCGACGGGTCGTCGACGCGGTGGATCGTCGGCTGCACGCCGGTCGAGCGCACCGACGACGGCGGCACGAGCTCGGGCGCCGCCGCGGCCAGCACACGAGCGGCGACGTCCATGATCTCCGACGGCGTCCGGTAGTTCACCGACAGCTCGACGAGTCGCGACGGCTTCCGCGACGGCAGGTGGACCAGCACGTCCGACCACGACGAGGGCGAGAACGGCCCGGTCGCCTGGCCGATGTCGCCCACCACGGTCATCGACCCGCCGAGCGACCGCCTCGACAGCATCCGCAGCTGCATCGGGGTGAGGTCCTGGGCCTCGTCGACGACGACGTGGCCGAACGACCGGATGACGTCGGGGTCGCCGGCACGGCGACGGCGGGGCCCGAGGTGGACGAGCGTCTCGTCGAGCAGCGGGACGTCGGCGATGGTCCACGGGATCTCGTCGAACGACGCCGACCGAGGACGCACCAGCAGCGCCCGCTCGTGGTCGCTCAGGTGCTTCCGGGCCGCGAGGTCGACGAGAGCGGGTGCCCCGAACAGGTCGTGGAGCAGCTCCTCCGGGGTGAGGATCGGCCACATGCGGTCGAGGCCATCGGTGAGCTCCCGCACGGCGAGGACGTCTTCGGTGAACTCCTCGAGATTGACGCCCTCGTCGTCGTCGGGGCGCTGGTTGCGGGTCTGCGGATCGTCGCCGTCGCCTGCGCGGGGAACCCGCAGCCCGACCCGGGCGGCCCGCCCGAGCAGGTTCTCGTACTGCTCGTGGAGCCGGCGCACGACCAGCGTCTCGACGTAGCTGCGGCGAGCGTTGTGGGTGCCGGGCCGGCGCTTCGCCTGGTTCACGACCTCGGCCGACGCCGCTGCGGTCAGTCGCAGCGTGTACGCGCCGAAGGGGATCGCCGCGTCGCGCCGGAGCGGGCGCTGGCGGTCGTGGACGGCGCGGGCGATCACCTTCGCCATCCGCACGTCGCCCTTGACCCGGGCGACGTCGGCCGCCTCGGGACGACGCGTACGGGCCGCCCCGGGATAGAGGCCCGCGACGGTCGAGAGGTGGACGCCGGTCTCGCCCAGTGAGGGCAGGACGTGCTGGATGTAGCGGAGGAACAGGGGGTTCGGGCCGACCACGAGCACGCCCTGGCGCTCGAGCGGGAACCGGTGGGTGTAGAGGAGGTACGCAGCCCGGTGCAGGGCGACGGCGGTCTTGCCGGTGCCGGGGCCGCCCTGCACGACCAGGACGCCGGCCATCGGCGCTCGGATGATCTCGTCCTGCTCGCCCTGGATCGTGGCGACGATGTCGCGCATCGTTCCGGTGCGGCTGCGCTCGAGGGCGACGAGGAGCGCACCCTCTCCCGCCAGCGCGGTGTTCTCGGGGAGGTGGTCGAGGTCGAGGATCTCGTCCTCGATCCCGATGATCGTGCGGCCCTCGGCGATGAAGTGACGGCGCCGGGTGAGGCCCATCGGGTGACGGCCGGTGGCCCGGTAGAAGGGCTCCGCGATCGGTGCCCGCCAGTCGACGATCAACGGCTCCTGGTCGGCATCGGCGATCGCGAGGCGGCCGATGTAGAAGCGGTCGCCGGCGATCTGGTCGATCCGCCCGAAGCAGAGGGCCTCGTCACCGACGTTCAGCTGCTCGAGCCGGAGCAGGCTGGAGCGGACGATCACGTCCCGCTCCTCGCGGAACTGGTGCGTGCCGCCTTCGCCGGACGCGATGACCTCGTCGCGCCGCTCGATGAGCCGCTGGCGCATCTCCTCGATGCGGGCGTAGGCCCGATCGATGTGCGCCTGCTCCTGCGTGAGGTCCGGGTGGGGGCTCATTGAGGGTTGACCAGCGTAACGCGGCAGACTGAATTCCCGTGTCCGGAGACCGGTTGTCCGATTCCGCCTTCCTGCGCGCCTGCCGGGGGGAGGAGGCGCCCCACACGCCGGTCTGGTTCATGCGCCAGGCCGGGCGTTCGCTGCCCGAGTACAAGGCGACCAAGGGCACGGTGAACATCCTCGAGGCGATCAAGCAGCCCGAGCTGGCCACCGAGATCACGTTGCAACCGGTACGGAGATATGGGGTCGACGCGGCGATCCTCTACTCCGACATCGTCGTGCCCGTTCACGCAATCGGGTTCGGCGTCGACATCAAGGCCGGCATCGGCCCGGTCGTCGAGGAGCCGTTCCGCACGCCGGGCGACCTCGAGCGCCTCCGCCCGCTCGACGCCGAGGCCGACGTCCCCTACGTCGCCGAGACGGTGCGCCTGCTGGTGAAGGAGCTACCGGTCCCGCTGATCGGCTTCGCCGGCGCGCCGTTCACCGTGGCGAGCTACCTCGTCGAAGGCCGCCCGTCGCGCGACTACGTCGAGACCCGACGGATGATGTGGCGCGACCCCGAGCTGTTCGCCCGCCTCCTGAACCGGTTGGCCGAGATCGCGATCGCCTCGCTCCGGGCCCAGGTCGAGGCCGGCGCCAGCGCGATCCAGCTGTTCGACTCGTGGGCCGGCGCCCTCGATCCGGACGACTACGAGCGCTACGTGCTGCCGAGCGTGAAGAAGGTGTTCGACGGCGTCGCCGACCTCGGCGTGCCGCGGATCGCGAGCGGCGTCGGCGCGGCCGGGCTACTCGGCCAGTGGGCCGGCGCAGGAGCCGACGTCGTCAGCGTCGACTCTTCGATCACGCTGGCCGAAGCCCGCCGCCGGGCCGGCGAGGGCACCGGGGTGCAGGGGAACCTCGACCCGTGGGCGGTCGGGCTCGCGCCGTGGGACGTCGTCGAGACGAAGACCCGTGAGGTGCTCGAGTCGAACGGCGGCCGACCGGGTCACGTCTTCAACCTCGGCCACGGCGTGCGTCCCGAGACCGACCCCGACGTGTTGCACCGGATCGTCGACCTCGTCCACGGGTGGACGCCGGAGGACGTGTCCTGATGGCCCGTGGGTGCCTCGTGATGGCGTACGGGACGCCGGAGCGCGAGGACGACCTCCTCGCCTACTACACCGACATCCGCCGCGGCCGGCCGCCGACCGACGAGCAGCTCGCGGATCTCCGCCGCCGGTACGACGCCATCGGCGGCTTGTCGCCGCTCGCCGCGCTGACCCGCCAGCAGGCAGCCGCGCTGCAGGAGGCGCTCGGCGCCGACTGGATCGTCGAGCTGGGCCTCAAGCACGCAGCGCCGAAGATCGAGGACGGCGCGGCCGCGCTCGCCGCTCGTGGCGTCGACGACGTCGTGGGCATCGTGCTCGCTCCCCACGCGTCGGCCCTCAGCACCGGGCAGTACCACGAGCGCGCCGCGGCGGCGCTCGAAGCCGCCTTCACGCCGATCCCGTACCGGACCGTGGGAAGGTGGGGCCACCACCCCGTCCTCGTGGAGCTCCTCGCGTCGCGTGTCCGCGGGGCGATGGCGCAGTTCCCCTACGGCGAGCGGGTCGAGCTGCTCGTCACCGCTCACTCGCTGCCCGAGCGGGTGCTGTCGATGGACGATCCGACGTATCCCGACCAGCTCCAGGAGACGGCCGACCTCGTCGCCGCCTCGTCCGGCATCGCCGAGGGCCACTACCGGATCGCGTGGCAGAGCGCCGGCCGCACCCCCGAGCCGTGGCTCGGGCCCGACATCCTCGAGGTGATCCGGACGTCGTCGACGAGCGTGCTCGCGTGCCCCGCCGGGTTCACGGCCGACCACCTCGAGGTCCTCTACGACCTCGACATCGAAGCCAAGGGCGTGGCGGCCGAGGCGGGCATCCACTTCGAGCGGACCGCGTCGCTCAACGCCGACCCCAGCTTCATCGCGTTGCTGCGCAACCTCGTCGACGGCGCGACATGAGCTCCAACACCGTCGTGGGCGGCGGGATCGCGGGCCTCGCCGCAGCGTGGGAGCTCCGGAAGGCGTTCCCCGACGAACCGGTCGTGGTCCTGGAGGAGTCGGAGCGCCTCGGCGGCAAGATCCGCACCACCGACTTCGCAGGCCGCCCCGTCGACGAGGGCGCGGACGCCTTCCTCGCCCGCGTCCCCTTCGCCGCCGCGCTGGCACGCGAGATCGGTCTCGGCGACGAGCTCGTCTCGCCCGCCACGGGGCAGGCTTCGCTCTGGATCGGCGACGAGCTGAAGCCGATCCCCGGCGGCCACGTCCTGGGCGTGCCCACCGACCTCGACCTCGTTGCGAAGAGCGGCATCCTCTCCGACGAGGGACTGGCGCGGGCGCGGGAGGAGGTCGACCTCCCCGGTGAGCCGCTCGGCGCGGACGACGACATCTCGATCGGCGACCTCGTCACCCGTCGCTACGGCCGAGAGGTCCACGACCTGCTCGTCGATCCGCTGCTCGGCGGCATCAACGCGGGCCGGAGCGACGAGCTGAGCGCGGAGGTCGGCGCCGCCCAGATCGTCGCGGCAGCGCGGCGAGACGCGAGCCTCACGAGGGCCTTGCTCGCGATGCGGGGCGAGAACCCGCCCGACCCGACCGCGCCCGTGTTCTGGGCCCCCGCGGGAGGGATGCAGCGGTTCGTCGACGCCCTCGCCGGCGCGCTCGCCGACAGGGGCGTCGAGATCCGAACCGGCGTCACCGTGACGTCCCTGGGCGACGTCGAGTCGGCCCGGGTGGTCGTCGCGACGCCGGCGTTCGCCGCCGCGACGCTCGTCCGCCCGCTGAGCGAGGATGCCGCGGACGTCATCGCGGACGTCGACTACGCATCCGTCGTCCTCACGACCCTCGCCTACCGGCGCTCCGACCTCGCCCAGCCCCTGACCGGCAGCGGCTTCCTCGTGCCCCGCACCCAGGGCCGGTTCCTCACCGCGGGGTCGGTCTTCTCGAACAAGTGGCCGGCGCTCGACGATCCCGAGCTCGTGATCATCCGCGCGTCGGCCGGGCGGGCAGGCGACGACGCGGCCGTCCACCTCGACGACGGCGAGCTCGTCGAGCGGGTGCACGCCGAGCTGCGGGAGGCGCTCGACCTGCGGGGCGAGCCGGTCGAGGTGCGGATCTCCCGCTGGCACCGGGCGTTCCCCCAGTTCCGTCCCGGGCACCTGGCTCGGGTTCGCGCCGCGGCGGACGCGCTTGCCGAGGCTGCACCCCACGTCGCGCTCGCCGGGGCGTGGGTCAAGGGCGTCGGGATACCGACGTGCATCTCGTCGGCCCAGGACGCCGTCGCCCGACTCGCAGGCTGACCGGTCCGCAGAAAGAGAGATGTCCGCCCTGGACGGCCGGCGGGAAGCCGTCCGGGGCGGACAGAAGGCTCCAGGGACCGGAGCCCCGGCGGGAAAGGCGCCGGATCCCTGGAAACGTGTGAGTTGTATACCCGCCGTCTCAACCGCCAAACACACGTCGAACAAGAAATTTCCGGGAAGACTCCGAAGGTGCCGGAACCCTTCCCGATCGGCGGGATCGTCCCCATGATGGCGACCGCAGCGAGCACGCTTCCGGCCGACGACGACGGGTGGGCGCACGAGCTCAAGTGGGACGGCGTGCGGGCACTCGCCTACGTCGACGGCCACGACCGCACCGTGCGGCTCGAGAGCCGGAACCTCAACGACGTGACGGCGAGATACCCAGAGATCCAGCCCCTCGCGAGCGACTGCCCCGGTCATCGCTTCGTGCTCGACGGCGAGATCGTGGCGTTCGACGACGACGGCCGGCCGTCGTTCAGCCGCCTCCAGCCCCGCATGCACCTGACCGGCGAGCGCCAGGTGGCGCAGCGGATGGTCGACACCCCCGTCGTGTTCCTGCTCTTCGACGTCCTCCACATCGACGGCGAGTCGACCCGCTCGCTTCCGTGGACGGAACGCAGGGCGCTGCTCGAGGGCCTCGAGCTGAAGGGGCCGAACTGGCAGACGCCTGTCGCGCACGTCGGCAGCGGGGAGGCGGTGCTGTCGGCGAGCAAGGCGGGAGGTCTCGAAGGGGTCGTGGCCAAGCGCACGACCTCGCGGTACGACCCGGGCCGGCGGTCGAAGGAGTGGCTCAAGATCAAGAACACCTGCCGCCAGGAGTTCGTCGTCGCCGGGTGGCTGCCGGGCGCGGGGAACCGCAGCGGCCGGATCGGCGCGCTCCTCGTGGGTTACTACGACGAGCCCGGCGGCGCCCTCCGCTTCGCGGGCAAGGTCGGCACCGGCTTCACCGACGCCGAGCTCACCAGGCTCGGGTCGACGTTCGAACCGCTCGCCCGGACGACGTCTCCGTTCGCCGACAAGGTGCCCTATCGCGAGGCGCGCTACCTCGCGCCGGAGCTCGTCGCGGAGGTGGAGTTCACGGAGTGGACCCACACCGCGACGCTCCGCCACCCCTCGTACAAGGGGTTGCGAACCGACAAATCGGCCGATCAGGTCGTTCGAGAGACCTGACCACTCCGGTCGGTGGCAGGAGAAATGGCCCGATCGGGTCGTTGTTCGCCGGACAGGTCGTACCGAAAATCAGCGCATGGAACCGAAGCGGGAGGCGCTCCTCTCGGAGCTGTTCGGCGATGGGCAGGTGCCGCCCATGCTCGCCGGGCGACTGCTGCGCACGCGAGAGGTCGCCCAGCTGTTCCAGGTCTCGGAGCGGACGGTGGCGGAGTGGGCCCGCCGTGGTCGGATCCCCTCGGTGCGGACTCCGGGCGGCCACCGCCTGTATCCGGCCGAGGAGGTCCGTCGCCTGCTCGTCTCGACCGAGGGGCTCGATCGGCCCGCGGGCGGTCAGGCGCAGGGGCCCGCCGACGGCCACCCCAACGGCTCGGCTACTCCCTGAGGTCGCTCGCCGGCGGGGGGAACACCGGGAGCAGCCGCAGATACGGCTCGGGGTCGCCGGTCCAGTCGTACGCCCGCATCTGAACCTCGCTCCGGCGGCCGATGAGCGCCCGGAGCAGCTCGTACGGCTCGGCCGTCAGCGTCGCCGCAGCCTCGCCGTCTCCACCGAGCAGCCACTCGTCAGTACCCGCCCTGATGCGCAGCGGCGGCGCTCCCTGCCGGCGGATCACGCGGTCGACGTTGCCGACCAGCTGCTGCAGCGACCACTCCGCCGCCGCGGTGTCGCGGCCGCCGAACAGTCCGAGCGCGCCCCGCACGTCCTGCTCGTGGGTCACGACGTCGATCACGAGGCGGAACGCGGCCGGGCCGGCTGCCTCGAAGAAGCGCTCGAGCTGCGGGCCCTTGTCGTCCCACTCGGCGAGGACGTCGTCGAGCGTCGCGTCACGCCGCGCCTCCACCTGCTTCGCCGTCCACGGATCGGTCGCCGCTCCCTCGAGCCGGCCCGCCAGCACGTCGTCGCACACCCCCGCGAGGTGCCGGGCGACGTCGAGCACCGTCCATGCCGGCGTCGCCGGCACGACCTGCGCGAGCTGGTCGTCGTCGAGTGACCGCAACAGCTCGGCCAGCCGCTTGCGCGTGTCGGCGTAGTACGACGCCGGCGAGCCGTCGTCGAGCATGCTTGGACCACCTGCACTCGTTGCACCCGTCATCGCTGCAAGCATGGTCGCGATGCCCCCCGCTGCGCTCTCCACGCCGGTCCGGCGCGCGCTCGCAGCGGCCGGTGGCGGCGTTCTCGGTGCGTTCTCGCTTCCGCCCTGGGGGTGGTGGCCGCTCGGCATCGCCGGCCTCGCGCTGTACGCGTTCGCGCTCGCCGGGGCGTCCCGGCGGTCTCGGGCGTGGAGCGGCGCAGCGTTCGGGCTCGGCATGTTCTCGATCGGGCTGTGGTGGATCACCGAGTTCCACGCCGTCGGCTACGTCGCCCTCCTCGCGCTCGAGATCTCCTTCTTCGTCGCCGCGGCCATGACGACGACACGTCTCGTCGTCTTCCCCGCGGCGGTCGTTCTGGCGGAAGCCGCGAGGGGCGCGGTCCCTTTCGGCGGTCTGCCCCTCGGCGGACTCGCGCTCGGGCAGGCGGAGAGCCCCCTCGTCGCCTCGTCACGGATCGGCGGCGCGCTCCTCGTGCTGGCTCTGGCCGCCGCGATCGGTTCCGGGGTCGTCGCGCTGGCACGCACATCGACTCACCGGGCCGGCGCCGCGCTCATCGCGGTCGCGGTCGTGGTGGCCGCAGTGGGATGGATCGCCCCCGCTGGTTCGCCGACGAGCGACGACCCCATCGACGCCGTCGTCGTGCAGGGCGGCGGACGGCGCGGGTTCCGCGCCGTGGAGTCCGATCCGGGCGACGTGCTCGACGCGCACGTGCGGGCCAGCGACGACATCGACGGGCCGGTCGATCTCGTCGTGTGGCCGGAGAACGCGATCGACGTCGACGCGATCGACGACAGCGACGCCGGCCAGCTCCTCGCAGCCATCGCCCAGGAGACCGGCGCCACCGTCGTCGCCGGTGTCACCCAGGACGCCGGCATCGACGGCTTCGAGAACACCGCCGTCGTCTGGACGCCCGACGGCGAGATCACCGACCGCTACACCAAGGTGCGGCGGGTTCCCTTCGGCGAGTACGTGCCGATGCGGGCGCTGATCGAACGGCTCGCCGATCTGTCGGTGCTTCCCCGAGACGCCGTGGCCGGCCGCGGGCCGGGCATCGTGTTGACGCCGGCCGGTCCCCTTGCCGTCGCCATCTCCTACGAGGTCTTCTTCTCCGACCGGGCCCGATCCGGTGTCCGCGCGGGAGGCGAGGTGCTGCTGGTGCCGACCAACGCGGCGTCGTTCACCACCAGCCAGGTACCCACCCAAGAGGTCGCGGCCGCGCAGCTACGAGCGTGGGAGACGGGTCGGTGGGTGCTGCAGGCGGCGCCCACCGGATACAGCGCGGTGATCGACGAGCGGGGACGGGTGCGCCACCGGTCGGTGCTGGGCGAGGCGCAGCTGCTGAGCGACGAGGTGCCGCGGCGTGATGGGCAGACGATCTACATGCGTCTCGGCGACGTCCCGCTGCTGGTCGTCGCCGCGGCCGCGCTCCTGCTTGGCGTCGGGCGGATGCGAGGATTCCGAGGTGACTGACGCCCTCGCCGGCCTGCTCGACATCCTCGACCTCGAGGCCATCGAGGTGAACATCTTCCGCGGTCGCAGCCCCGACGAAGACCGCCAGCGCGTGTTCGGCGGACAGGTCGCGGGCCAGGCGCTCGTGGCCGCAGGGCGCACGGTCGACGACGACCGTCGGGTGCATTCGCTCCACGCCTACTTCCTGCGTCCGGGCGATCCGTCTATCCCGATCCTCTACGAGGTCGACCGGATCCGCGACGGCACCTCGTTCACGACGAGGCGCGTCGTCGCCATCCAACACGGCAAGGCGATCTTCCACCTGTCGGCGTCGTTCCATCGTGCAGAACCTGGCTTCGAGCATGCGATGGCGATGCCGGACGTGCCCGGTCCCGAAGACCTCCCGACGTGGGAGGAGCGGATGAAGGCGTTGGAGGGGCAGGTGCCCGCGTGGTTCGCGCGGCCGCGCCCGATCGACACCCGCTTCGTCAGTGAACCCTGGCGTGCGCCGGAGCAGGGTCGTCGCGAGCCCCGCCAGCAGGTCTGGATGCGGGCGAACGGAACGTTGCCCGACGACCCGCTGCTGCACGCGTGCGTCGTCGCCTACGCATCGGACATGACCCTGCTCGACTCGATCGTCCTCCCCCACCGGGATGCCGTCATGGGGGGCGGGCTGATGATGGCGAGCCTCGATCACGCCATGTGGTTCCACCGCTCGTTCCGGGCCGACGAGTGGTTCCTCTACGACCAGGAGAGCCCGTCTGCCTGCGGTGCCCGGGGCTTGGCGGCAGGGCACATCTTCAGGGCCGACGGGACGCTCGCGGTGTCGGTCGTGCAGGAGGGCCTCGTTCGCGCCATCGGATCGCGTTCGTGAACCTGCGACGACGTACAGCCACGCTCGTCGTGCTCGCCGCGCTCGTCGCCGCCGGATGCGACAGCGGGAACGACGACGGCGACGCGTCGGCAGCGAACCAGCCACCGTCGACCGCGACCACCGCATCGACCACACCCGACTCGCCGACGACGACGCCACCAGCGGCGAGCGGACCGGCGGGCCCGTCGTCGGAGCGACCGCCGTCGGTGAAGGCGACGCTGGTGGCCGAGTTCGACCAGCCGCTGATGCTCGCTCCGGTGCCCGGTCGCGCAGGCGTCTTCTACGTCGTCGAGAAGGAAGGGCGTCTTCGCCTCCTCGACAACGGCCGCCGCGGGTCGGTCGTCCTCGACATCGTCGAGCAGGTGTCGAGCGGCGGCGAGCGCGGCCTGCTCGGCCTGGCGGTGCACCCGGAAGGCAAGCACCTGTACCTGAACTACACCGACCGCGAGGGCGACACCCGGATCGTCGAGTACGGCATCGGCGCCAACGGATCGGTCGACGCTGCCACGCGCCGGGAGCTGCTGAAGGTCGACCAGCCCTACGCCAACCACAACGGCGGCCACGTCGCGTTCGGCCCGGACGGGAAGCTCTACATCGCGCTGGGTGACGGGGGCAGCGGAGGCGACCCGCAGGGCAACGCCCAGAACCTCGGCACGCTCCTCGGCAAGATCCTCCGCATCGAGCCGCTACCGGGGAACGACCGGCCGCGGTACGGCGTGGTCGAGGACAACCCCTTCAACGGCGCCGAGGGGCGGAGGGCGGAGATCTGGGCCTACGGGCTGCGCAACCCGTGGCGGTTCTCGTTCGACCGCCAGACCGGAGCGCTGTGGATCGGCGACGTCGGCCAGAACCGGGTCGAGGAGATCAACCGAGCCCCCGACGGCTCGAAGGGCGGCGAGAACTACGGCTGGAACCGGCTCGAGGGCACCCGCCCGTTCGAAGGCGCGGCCCCCGCCGACGCGGTGCCGCCGGTGTACGAGTACGCCCGCGAGGGCGGCAACTGCTCCGTCACCGGCGGCCACGTCTACCGGGGCCGCGCCATCAACGGGCTGCAGGGCTGGTACGTGTTCGGCGACTTCTGCCGTGGCGACCTGTGGGCGATACCTGCCGATGCCGCCCCCGGCCGGCGTGGCGACGCCCGGCCCCTCGACGCACGGGTCGAGAGCTTCGTGTCGCTCGCCGACGACGGGAGCGGCGAGCTGTTCGCGCTCTCGCTGCAGGGCGGCGTGTACCGGCTCGAGGCGGCTTCCTCTTAGCCTGACGGGATGAATCGACGCCGCCTGGGGCTGGTCGCCGCGCTCGTCCTCGTTCCTCTGCTGATCTTCGGACTCGTCTTCGTCCTCGCTCGAGATGACGGCGGCGACGAGGTCGCGGCCACCGGCTCGACGTCCACGACGTCCGACACCTCGACGACATCGGAGGCGACGACGACGACGGACGCACCGACGACGACCACCGCGGCGCCACCGAAGCTCGGTCCGGGCTCTCCGTTGCCGTCGGTGCCCCAGCCGGGCGAGCCGGTCGCGGCCTCGACCCCCGACGGGCTCGCGAAGCAGCTGAGCGATGCGTGGACGTCGATCGAGAAAGCCGCCCCCGACCTGGCCGCGCAGGCCCACGTCTACCAGGTCGCCACCCGGGCACTGGCGGCGAACGAGGCGCTGCGGGGGCCCACGTACGAGCGCCTGTCGGGGTCGCTGCTCGACCAGGTCCGCTCCGATGTCGACGCCGCGGTCAAGCTCCGGCGCCTCGTCGGTTCGCCCCGGACGGCGCTGCCCGACTGGCGCATCGTCGAGCCGCCGCCCGCGCCCGAGCTCCTGAGCCACTACAAGGCTGCTGAGGCCGACATCGGCGTGCCGTGGTACTACCTGGCGTCGATCAACCTCGTCGAGTCACGCATGGGACGCATCCGGGGGACGAGCGAAGCCGGCGCCCAAGGCCCGATGCAGTTCCTCCCGTCGACGTGGGCCCAGTACGGCGAGGGCGGCGACATCAACTCCTACCGCGACGCCATCAAGGCCGCGGCGCGGTACCTCAAGCGCAACGGCGCTCCGAACGACATGCGCAACGCGCTCTTCAACTACAACCGCTCGAACCTGTACGTCGACGCGGTGCTCGCCTACGGCGACCGCATGAAGGCCGACGAGTCCGCCTACCTCAGCTACTACCACTGGCAGGTGTACTACGTCACCACCAACGGCGACGTCTGGCTTCCCGTCGGCTACGGCTCGTAACGACCGAACCGGCGGGCGAGCGGCCACGTCCGAGTGAACGGGCGGAGCCCGCAGAGCGAGAACAACCTCGAGTCAGTCGACGCCGCCGACGCGCACCGGACGCGAGGGAAGCGCCAGCGACGAGCGGCCACGTCCGAGTGAACGGGCGGAGCCCGCAGAGCGAGGACCGAGAACAGAGTGCCGGTCGGTGAGAACGTGGCGGCGGCTCACCGACCGGCGGACGGGCGCTTGCGCGCCCGTCGGTCGTGGCGCGGCGCTCTAGCTGCCGTCGCTCGGACGTGCCGCCTGATCGGCGGGACGCGTGGTCGCGGGGGTGTCCGCGGTCTTCTCCTCGGCGACGGACGACCCGTCGGGGACGGTGCGGCCGTCCGCGTTCGACTTCGCGTCGCCGGCGGCGTCGCCGCCACTCGCCTTGTCGGCCTTGGCCGCCTTCTTCTCCTCGGACTTGCCGGGGTTCTCGGGCTTGCCCGCGTCGTCGGGCTTGCCGCCCTTGCCGTCGGCGTCGGACTCCGCGTCGGCGGTGTCGTCATCGCCCTCGCCGGCTCGCACCGGCTTCCCGCACCGGCTGGCCGCAGCCTCGGCCGCGTCGCCGCCCTGGGCGCGGACGGCCTTCACGTACTGGCCGTGGTTCTTGTACTCGACGTCGGCGCACGGCTCGTCGGTGTCGCCACGGAAGCGCTCCGTGCCGGCATCGCCCTCGGGCACGTTGACGCCGACCTTGCTCAGCGTCTCGGACGCGATCGGCTGCAGCGGCCCGAGCGCGCCGGCGCTGGCGAGGCCGGTCGTGCCGAGCAGGAAGCCGACGATCAGCGCCACCGCGATGCGCACGCGGTTGCCGAACGTGCCGAGCAGCGAAGGCGCTGCCGCCGCCTCCGCCATCGCCGTCAGATGCCGCGACTGGGTCGCCGAGTCGATGGGGAGCTCCCCGAGCGCACGAAGCCGCCGTGTGAGCCCGTCTTCGGGCTCGTACATGTCCGTCATCGCTTCGGTTAGCGATCAGTCGCTGCCGCGGGATACGGATCGCCGCAGATTTTCCAGTGCCCGGTGCTGGAGGGCCTTCACCGCCCCCGTCGTGCGCCCCGTCACCTTGGCGACGGCCTCGAGAGGGAGGTCGGCCACGAACCGCAGCAGCACCACCTCCCGCTGGTCGGCGCTCAGCGCGGCCAGCGCGTCGACGAGCTCGGGATCGACGGGGTCGGGGGGCGCATCGGCGACCCGCGCGTCCTCCACCTCGTCCGAGGGATCCGACCGGTTTCGCGACCTCTTCCGGTGCGCGTCGACCGCCCGGTTGTGCGCGATCGAGAAGACCCAACGGCGCAGCCCGTCTGCGTCGCCCTTGAACCGCCCGCGCCTGAGGTCGCGCGCGACCTGCAGGAAGACCTCGCCGAGCACGTCCTCGGGCTCGGCCACTCGCTGCGACCGCAGGTACCCCAGCACGGCGGGCGCCAGCTCGCGGTACGCCTCGCCCGCGTTCGGTGCCTCGGCCATGAGGGCACGAAGGTAGTCAGGTCGGCGCGCGCCTCAACAGCTCATGCAGCGCTGCTCCGGCGGGTGGGTGTGCGGTCGGTTGGTGTCGTGCGGGTAGGTGTCCTTGCCGCCCGGCGGGTTGTCGGACGTGAAGATCGCGCCCTCGGCCTGGAACACGTTCGGCTCCGTCGCGGGCCACTCTCCGGGCTTGTAGCGCTTGCCGCCGTTCGCCTTCATCATGATCCCGACCCCGTCCTTGCCGGTCTCGTCCTTGCCTCGCCCAGAGGCGTTCCAGAAGACCTCGGTGAAGTCCTTGATCGCGTTCGGGGACTCCCGCGTGTAGTACACGAGCGGCGCGGCAGGGATGCCGCCCGTCGGCGGCATGGCGAACATGGCCTGCACCCACCGCTCCCGGGTGAGGTTCGGACCGGCCATCTGGATGCCGTTGAACGTGTTCTGCACCGGCGACGGGTAGACGTTGATGCCGACGCCCTCCTCGCCTCGGGGCGAACCCGGCTTCGCGTGGTGGTACATGCGATAGCCGTACGACTGGCTGACGTCCTCGAAGAAGACCCAGAGGGGCGACATGCCGAACGCGTGGCTCCACTGCTGCTGGTCGTAGGTGCGTCCAAAGAACGACGTGTCGGACAGCAGCGTCCCGCTGATGAACCACTCGGGGAAGTACGCCTGCCGGGTCGCCTCCTGGGTGAGGAAGATCGGATAGAGCGGGTCGCCGATGAAGAGCACGTTGCTCACGCCCGCGGAGCGCATCTTCGAGATGATCGCCGCCGCCTGATCAGGCGCGCGCGCGACGTCGTAGAGGTACCCGACGTCCGCTGACAGCGAGACGTTGTACTTCTTCAGCTCGTTGATGTAGAAGTCGCGGGCTTCCTTCAGGTTCGGGTTCGCCTTGGTGCCGGCGCCCTCGACGTAGATGAGCCCGAACTTCCGCGGCTGCTGCTGCATCGCGGGGTTCCCCGACCACTTCGCCGGACGGTTGGCGAGGCGCTTCCCGATGTACTCGGCGATCGAGACGTAGTAGTCCTCGATCGTCGGCAGGTCGCCGAAGATCAGCGGAGGGTTGCGCTTGTAGTAGCCCCGCGACTCCGAGCGGATGCACGTGCACGGCACACCGCGCTGCGCGAGCTCCTCGGCGAACACCGACGAGAGGGTCTGGCCGAACACGGCGAACGGCTTGATCTCGTTCGCGACGCGGATCGCGTCCGACTTCATCGCCTCGTCGTTGTCGCTCTTGCCGCTCGCGTTGACGTCCTGGAACACGACCTCGCGGCCGTAGGTCTCTGTGTGGGTGTTCATGTAGCGGCGGAGCACCTCGTAGATGCGCTTCTGGTCTTCGCGCGTGTCCTCCGCACCGATGCCGCGCAACGCGGCCTCCGTGGCCGGATCCGACTGGGGGAGGAAGCGGACGATGAGGACCTTGTCCTTCGTCACCCCCACGTCGGTGGCACCGCCGTTGTCGGCTCCCTTCGGCCACGGCTCCACGCACACGGGCGCGTAGAGCCAGATCTGGTCCTGCCGGCCGTCCGGCCGGCAGTTGGGGCCGCTGCCGAACTTCACCGACGCGGCGCCGGGAGGCCCGCTCTGCTGCTGGCGGACGGCTCCACCGGCCGGAGCCGAGCCTCCGCCGCCCGCGGCAGCTCCCGATCCGGCTCCGCCGACGCGTGATGCACCAGGTCCGGTGCCGGACGCGGATCCCGCCCCGCCGGGCGACCCGGCCGCGTCCTGCGCGATCGTCTCCGAAGGATCGACCGCGCCGTCGAGCGAGGGGTCCGCGGTCGCCTCCAGACCACCCGGCGCCGTCCCGACGGCGGAGAGGTCGCCACCGCCGCGCCCGCCGCGATCGTCGGGCATCACGACGATCAGCAGCGCGAGCACGGCGATCACCGCGAGCGTGGGCCCGTAGCGATCGAGCAGGTCCTTCATGGTCATGCGAGCCGCCCCCTCGTGGCTCGGGACCGACCGACCCGGTGGTGCTAGGTCAGCAGGTCATCCCTTCGGTGCACAGCTGAGACAGCCCTGCTTGTCGTAGGGGTGCGTGTGGCCGTCTTGTTCGTGTTGCGGATCGCGCCCGCCCGGCGGGTTGTCGGACGTGTAGATCGACTTGCCCTGGTCGTCGCCGAAGACCATGGGGTCGCCTGGCGTCCACTTGCCGATCTCGTAGCGCTGACCCTGGTTCGCCTTCATCAGCGACCCCGGCGCCGTCTTGCCGGTCTCGTCGACGCTGGTGCGGTTCGGATCCCACCAGACCTCGACCATGTCCTTGTACGACGTCGGGTGCTCCCGCGTGTAGTACACGAGCGGGTTCGCCGGCGTGCCGCCCGTCCGCGGGTAGCTGAACATGCCCTTCGAGAACGTGTCGGGCGTGAGGTTCGGGCCCGCCATGTGGATGCCCCGGAAGAGCAGGTTCCACGGCGAGCGGACGACGTTGATCGACACGCCCTCGCGCCCGTGCGCCTCGCCCGGCATGCCGTGGTGGTACTCGCGATAGCCCGGCGACGACTGCTCCTGCTCCCAGAACACCGGCAGCGGCGACATGCCGAACGCGCTGCGCCACTGCGCCTGGTCGTACGTGCGTCCGAAGAACGTGGTGTCGACGAGCGCGGTGCCCGTGATCATCCACTCGGGGAAGTACGCCTGCCTCGTCGCTTCCTTCGTGAGGAAGATGGGCATCAGCGGATCACCGGTGAAGATCACGTGGTTGACGCCCGCGCTCTTCATCTTGGCGATGATCGACGTCGCCTGGTCGGGCGCCTTCGAGAGCTCGTAGACGTAGCCGACGTCGGCGGCGAGGCTCATGCCGCGGCTCGACAGCTCCTTGAGGAACGCCTTGTGCGACACCTGGTAGTACGGGTCGGCCTTGCCCGATCCTTCGAAGTAGATCGACCCGAACTTGCGGGTCTGCGCGCGCACCGTGGGATCGCTGCTGTGCTTGGCCGGCTTGCCCCACAGGCGCTTGTGCATGTAGTCGGCGATCGCCAGGCCGTAGTGCTCGCCGGTCGGCAGGTCGCTGAAGATGTACGGCGGGTTGTCTTGGTAGAACTGGCTCGACTGCGACGTCGTGCACATGCAGATCACGCCTCGAGCCGCCGCTTCCTGAGCGGCGACGCCGGGCAGGCCGACGGCCGCGAAGGCCTTGTGCTCGTTGGCGATCTTGATGGCGTCCGACTTCATCGCCTCGTCGTTGTCGCTCTTGCCCGACGCCTGGACGGTGATGATCTTGACCTCGCGCCCGTAGGTCTCGGTGTGGTGGTTGTAGTAGCGGCGCAGCGCTTCCACCATCCGGGCGGTGTCTTCGGGGCTGTCGTTCGCTCCGGCGCCCTGCAGTGCCGCCTGCGTCGCCGGGTCACTCTGGGTGCGGTAGCGGACGACGGTGATCGCATCTGCGCTCACACCGCGAGACGTGGCGCCGCCGTTCGGGGTGCCCGGCTTCCAGTTGGCGCACGGCGACGCGTACAGCGAGATCGCCTTCTGGCGCCCGTCGCTGCGGCAGTTCGGTCCCGAGCCGTACTCGACGGCTCCGGGAGCAGCCTGCGCGCCGGCGCCGGACGTGCCACCGGCGGAACCTGCGGTGCTTCCCTGCTGCGCCCCTCCGCCGCCGACCGTGCCGGCACGGACGCCGGTCGACGCCGCGCCCGCAGTCGAGGCGAGTGCGCCGGTGTCACCGGGGGCGTCCGCCACCGAGGGATCGACCGCACCCGGGTCGCTCGACGCGAGATCGCCGGTCCCGCCCGCTCCCGTGTTCACGCTGCCGAAGCCGTTGGTCGCGACGTTCGACGGATCCTGCGCGTTGCCGGGCAACAACACGATGAGCAGGCCCAGCACGACGAGCACCGCGGCCGTCGGGCCGTAGCGGTCGAGCACCTCCCGAAGCGTCACTGACCCCCCTCTGGCCGGACTTTCGCAACGGCCACGCCGGCCGATCGTGCGGGGAGGTATTTCGTGGTGAAGCGGCGAAACCCCTTCCCGGATGTGATCTCGGTCACGCCGGAAGGGGGAGCCTTGGAAGCGGGTGCAACCGCGGATCGCGTGGCCAAGACGCTGGAACATCCCGACGTCCGGTTCGGGATGTGGACCTTCGTCGGCACGCTCCTGCTGCTGGTCTGGGTGGGGTTCGTGTTCCCGACGCCGCCGTCGATCGTGTTCCTCGGCGCCGTCCTCGGGTCGCTCAACGCCCTCGTCGCGATGGGGATCGTGCTGATCTACCGGGCCAATCGCATCATCAACTTCGCGCAGGGAGACCTCGGCGCCATCGCTGCGGTGCTGGCCGTCTCGCTGATCGTCGGACCCGGGTGGAACTTCTTCGCGGCGCTGGCCGCGGGGCTGCTCGCGGCGCTCGTGATCGGTGCGTTCGTCGAGTTCGCGTTCATCCGCCGCTTCTCGAAGTCACCCCGCCTGATCCTCACGGTCGCAACGATCGGCCTCAGCTCGATCCTCGCCGGCGGGCAGCTCCTCCTGCCCCGCGCCTTCGGCTACACGACGGCGCCGCAGGACTTCCCGATCCCGGTGAAGATGCGCCTCGAGTGGTTCCCGTACACGTACCACTTCGGTCACGTGATGGTCTTCGTCGTCGTGCCCCTCGCGGCGATCGGCCTCGCCGCCTTCTTCCGCTACACCCGCGTCGGCATCGCGGTGCGCGCTTCGGCCGAGTCGGCCGATCGGGCGTCGCTCCTCGGCGTGCCGGTGAAGCGGGTCGGCACGCTCGTGTGGGTCCTCGCTTCGGGGCTCTCGGCCGTCGCCATCCTCGTGAAGGCGCCGATCGTCGGCGTGCCGATCGGTTCCGTGCTCGGACCGTCGATCCTCCTGCGGGCGCTCGCCGCGGCGGTCATCGGGCGGATGGAGAAGCTCGCGACGACGTTCGCCGTCTCGCTGCTGCTCGGTGTGCTCGAGATCGCCACGTTCTGGAAGACCAACCGGACGCTGCTCGCCGACGCCGTGCTCTTCGGCGTGATCATCACCGCGCTGCTCCTCCAGCGCCGCGGCGCGGTCGCACGGGCGGTCGATGCCGGGGTGTCGACGTGGCAGTCGGTCAAGGAGATCCGCCCGATCCCGCGGGAGCTGGCGACGGTGCAGTCGGTTCGGTGGATCCGCGCCATCGGCGGCGGCGCGTTGTTCTTCGCCCTCGTCGTCTGGCCGACGTACTGGAACGGCAGCCGGGTGAACCTCGTCGGCGTCGGCCTGATCTTCGCCATGGTCGGCGTCTCCCTCGTCGTGCTGACGGGATGGGCCGGGCAGATCAGCCTCGGACAGCTCGCCTTCGTCGCCTTCGGCGGCGCCGTCGCCGGGAAGCTGTTCCAGAACGGGTGGCACTTCCTCCCGTCTCTGCTCGCCGCGGGCATCGTCGGCGCATTCGTGGCCGTGCTCATCGGCCTCCCCGCGCTGCGCATCCGAGGCCCGTTCCTCGCCGTGAGCACGCTCGGCTTCGCGCTCGCCACCGCGTCGTTCTTCCTCAACCGCGAGTTCTTCCCGTGGCTCGTCCCGACCGGCCGCGTCACCCGACCGACGAACCTGTTCGGCAAGTTCGACCTCGAGAGCGAGCACGCGTACTACTACGTGCTGCTGCTCGGGCTCGTGTTCATGGTTGCGTCCGCGCGATCGCTTCGACGCAGCCGCACCGGCCGCACGCTCATCGCGATCCGCGACAACTCGCGCGCCGCGCAGTCGTACGGCGTGAGCCCGATGCGGGCGCAGCTCACCGCGTTCGCGATCTCCGGCTTCTACGCCGCCTTCGCCGGCGGGCTCTACGTCTTCCACCAGCACGGGCTGTCGGAGACGATCCTCCAGCCCGAGCAGTCGATCCGGGTGTTCCAGATGGTCGTGATCGGAGGCCTCGGCTCGATCCCCGGTGGCCTCATCGGCGCGGCGTGGGAGACGTTCCTCCGCTACTCACCCGCCACTCGCCTGCCGCTCACCCAGTTCCTCGCCAGCGGTGTCGGCACCCTCGTCATCCTGCTCTTCCTGCCCGGCGGGCTCGGCGGCCTCTTCTACGACGTCCGCGACGCGGTGCTGCGACGGATCGCGCTGAAGAAGGGCATCCACGTGCCGTCGCTCGTCGCCGACCGTCGCATCGTCGGCGACGCCGACGAGAGCGAGCAGGTCGCCGAGGAGCGGGCCGTGCTCGACGCCAACCGTGCCGGGATCGACGCGGAGCTCGCCGAAGAGCGCGAGCTGGTGGAGGCGTGATGGACACGACCGCACGCGGCCCGCTCGCCCGCATCACCAACGGCGCGCCGGCGCTGCCCCTGCTCGTGCTGTTCGGGTTCAACGCGGTCGACGAGCTCGACCGCCAGGCGTTCTCGGTCCTGCTGCCCGAGATCAAGGACCACTTCAACCTGTCGCTCACGGGCGTCACCACGCTGCTGGCGATCATCACGCCGATGTCGCTGCTGCTCAGCCCGTTCGTCGGCCACCTCGCCGATCGGGCCCGACGCGTGCGCATGGCCCGCACGGGCGCCGCGCTGTGGAGCGTCTTCTCGTTCCTCACTGCGCTGGTGCCGAACGTCTTCCTGCTCGGCGTCGCCCGCGCCGGCTCGAGCATCGCCAAGATCGTCAACGACCCGACTCACAACTCGCTGCTCCCCGACTACTACGACGTCGACACCCGGGTGAAGGTGTTCTCCGCCCACCGCGCGGCGAACAACCTCGGCCGCTTCGTCGCACCGCTGCTGGCGGGCGGACTGATCGTCAGCATCCTCGGCCTGTCGTGGCGGGTGCCGTTCCTCATCTTCGCCATCCCCACCGCGCTGCTCGTGCTGGTCTCGTTCCGGTTGAAGGAGCCCGTCCGCGGTCGCTTCGAGCGCCGCGCCGCGGGTGGTGACGCCGAGGCCGAGGAGATCGAGGAGCAGGCGCCGGCTCTGGGCGAGGCGTGGCGGACGATCATGGCCGTGAAGACCCTCCGCCGGATCTTCTTCGCTCTGCCGTTCCTCAGCGCATCGCTGCTCGGCCTCGGGTCGTTGCTCAGCCTGTTCTACGAAGAGGTCTTCAACGTCGGGGCCGGCGGGCGCGCCCTGCTGTTCGCGTTCGACGAGCCGTTCGAGATCGCCGGCCTGCTCCTCCTCGCGCCGATCGCCCAACGGGTGCTGCTCCGCCAGCCCGGCATGGCGATGAAGGTGCTCGCCTTCGCGGCTGTCGGGATCGCCGCGATGCTCGCGGTGCAGGCGCTCGCACCGACGCTCTGGATCGCGGTGCCGGCCGGGTACGTGCGGGCCGTCATCGGCGCCATCCTCACGCCGGGCATCTACGCGGTGCTGTCGCTGGCCATCCCGCCGAAGGTGCGAGGGCTCGGCTTCACCGCGGGGGCGCTGTTCGCCGCGCTCGGTGCGCCGATCCTGCCGATCGTCGGCGCGATCGGCGACAGCTTCGGCATCCGCTACGGCATCCTCGCCATGCTGCCGGTGTTCCTCATCGGCGCCTTCATCATCGCGTCGTCCGGTGCGTTCGTGGAGGCCGACATCGAGAAGGTGCGGGTGTCGTCGCTCGCCCAGGCCGAGGCCCGGCGGTCGCGCCTCGCCGGCGACCCGAAGCTGCTCCTCGTGCGCGACGTCGACGTCGCCTACGGCCAGACGCAGGTGCTGTTCGGCGTCGACATGCACGTCGACGAAGGCGAGATCGTGGCGTTGCTCGGCACCAACGGCGCGGGCAAGTCGACGCTGCTCGCAGCCATCGCGGGGCTCGTGGAACCCAAGGCCGGGGCGATCGTGTTCGACGGCAACGACATCACGATGGCCGACGCCAACGCGACGGCCGCAGCCGGGATCGTCTACGTCCCCGGAGGCAAGGGCGTGTTCCCGACCCTCACGGTCGAGGAGAACATCAACCTCGCCGGCTGGCTCCTTCGCAAGGAGCCCGAGCACCTGGCGGAGGCGACCGAGCAGGTGCTCGAGTACTTTCCGATCCTCCGCAAGCGCTGGAACCAGAAGGCCGGAAACCTCTCCGGCGGCGAGCAGCAGATGCTCACCCTCGGGCAGGCGTTCATCGCCAAGCCGAAGCTGCTGATGATCGACGAGCTCTCACTCGGCCTCGCGCCGGTCATCGTCGAGCAGCTGCTCGAGATCGTGAAGGCCATCCACGCGCAGGGGACGACCATCGTCCTCGTCGAGCAGTCGGTCAACGTCGCGATGTCGATCGCCAAGCGGGCCGTGTTCATGGAGAAGGGCGAGGTCCGCTTCGACGGCCCGACCGATCAGCTCCTCGCCCGGCCCGACGTGCTGCGCGCCGTGTTCCTCCAGGGCACGCAGGCCGCCTCCATCACCGGACGCGACGGAAGCGCCAGCGACGAGCGGCCACGGCGAGCGAAGAGCGAGCCCATCAGAGCGACGTTCACCCCGCACTGCGACCACTGCGGCACCACGCACAGGCTCGCGCTGGAGACCATCGACCTGACCGTGCAGTTCGGTGGCATCCGGGCGGTCAACGGCGTCGACATCTCGGTGCACGAGGGCCAGATCCTCGGGCTGATCGGCCCGAACGGCGCGGGCAAGACGACGATCTTCGACGGCATCTCCGGCTTCGTGCCGGCGTCGGGGAAGGTGGTGATCCACGGGGCCGACGTGAGCGACCTGTCGCCCGACGCGCGAGCGGTCGCCGGCCTCGGACGCTCGTTCCAGGACGCCCGGCTCTTCCCGTCGATGACCGTGCGGGAGGCGATCGCGGTGGCGCTCGAACGCCATGTCCCGACTCGCGACCCCATCGCCGCTGCCGTGATGTCGCCGGCGACGCGGATGTCGGAGCGCAAGGTGCGGGCAGAGGTCGACCGGCTGATCGAGCTGATGCATCTCGAAGCCTTCGCCGACAAGTTCGTCGGTGAGCTGTCGACGGGCTCGCGCCGCGTCGTCGACATCGCCTGCTCGATGGCCCACGACCCGAAGGTCCTGCTGCTCGACGAACCATCGTCCGGGATCGCGCAGCGCGAGACCGAAGCGCTCGGCCCGCTGCTCCTCGACCTCCGCCAGCAGACGGGCGCCGCGATGATCGTCGTCGAGCACGACATGCCGCTCATCACGGCCATCTCCGACGAGCTGGTCGCCCTGGAGCTCGGAACGGTGATCGCCAGGGGGAACCCCGACGAGGTCGTCAACCACCCCCGGGTCGTCGAGAGCTACCTCGGCGGGAACGACGCGGTGATCCACCGGTCGGGCTCGGCGCGAGACGTCGACCGCCGGAACGAGCGCCGACGGCGGCGCGCCGCGGCGCGGGCGGAGGTGACTCGATGACCCGCGTACGCGCCGTCGCGCTGCTCGTCGTCGCCTGGGCGACGCTGAGCCTGCTCGTCGCGGCTGCTCCCTCATCGGCCGCCAGCCCCTCGATCACCAAGGTCGGCTGGTGGTCGCGCAACCCCACGTCGTCGGCGCCCGAGGACGCGTTCAACGTGGCCAACGCGCCCGACGGGCCCGTCTCGGTCGGCGCGGTCGAGATCAGCGGGTCGGGGTCGGTGTCTTCCGCGGTGCTGATCCTCGAGGAGGCGGGCGGGATCCAGAACGAGTCGGCGAAGCTGCAGGTGTGCCCCACGCCCAACGCGTGGAACGCCGGAGGCCCCCAGCCGTTCGGCGAGGCACCGAAGGCCGAGTGCGATCAGGGCAAGGTCGAGCTGACCCGCAACGGCGCATCGTCGACGTGGGCGGCCGACGTGGCGCCCCTCCTCGGCGACCTCTCCCGGAGCGGCCGGGTGTCGCTGATGGTGGTGCCTGGCGGTGCCGCCGCCGTGCCCGTCGGCTTCGACGTCCGCTTCGCGAAGGTGACGTTGTCGGCGACCTCGTCGTCGGCTCCGGACACGTCGGCTTCGGACACTCCCACGACAACAGGTGGATTCAGCGGCTCGAGTGGGAACAACGTGTCCGATTCGCCCGATTCCTCGTCCGGCGCCTCGTTCGAAGCGCCGGCGACGATCGCCCCGGCGGTGCCGACGACGGCGGACGGCATCGCTGGGGTGCAACCCTCCCCGCTCGACGGGGCCGGCGCCGCCGACACAGCGTCCGACGGCAGCGGCGCGGGGGCTGCCGCAGCGTCACCGGATCAGCTGGCGGCCGTACCGACGCAGGCGAGCGCCGGTGTCACGACGGGGACGGGCAACGCGACCCTGCAGGCGATCTTCTTCGTCGCCGTCGCCCTCCTCGCGGGCGCCGGCGCCGGCGGCGGCCGCTGGTTCCTCCGCGAGCGCTACTCGTCGAGGTAGACGGGGCCCGTCCCGCCGTCGGTCTGGCGGAGCGACCGGGCCACCGCGATCAGATCGTCGACGGGCACCGTACCGTAGACGCGCACGAAGCGCCCGTCGCCGAGCAGCGCCCGCACCTCGCCACCGGTGACGCCGAGCAGGAGCTCGCCTTCGCCGATGTCGCCGCCGAGATCGACCGACGGGAAGCGCTCGTCGGGCTCCCACGGGTTCGCCTGGTCGAGGCGGGCTCCACGCTCGACGACGATGAGATCGCCGCCTCGCACGAACACGTCCGACACACCGGCGACGACCCGACCGCGCGTGTCGGGCCGGGCGATGTCGGGCTGCGGCGGGATGACCTCGAACCGCCCGAGCAGCGAGAAGCCGGCCGGCGGTTGGTCGATCGCGACGAAGCGTCCGACCGGCTGGCTCGCGGGGTCGATGGGGCGCACCGATCCGCCGCCCTGCGACGGAGGGATCGTCTGCTCGTGAGGCAGGGCCCTCACCTCGCCGTCGGAGACCTCGACACCGACGCGCACCGACAGCGCCACCCGCTGGCGCACGAGGTCGCCGTCGACGAACTCGACGAGCTCGAGCAACAACCCGTCGCCATCGACGCAGACGTCGACGTGGTCGCCACCGGTCTCGGGAGGCGCGGCGAACGTCAGCCCGCTGAGGTCCCCCGAGGTCCGGTACACCTGGCAGCGACGCCCCGCCACCGTCCGCTGCTCCCGCCGCACGAGCACGCCGCGCTCGACCGCGCCAGCGACGATCGGTCCCGGGCGGAAGCCCGCCGCCTCTGGCACCGGCGCGAGGGCGACGGCGTTCGCCCGCACCGGCTTCGTCACCGACACGCCGAGCGCGGTCTCCCGCGTCTCGCTGAACTCGCCGCGTACGCGGATCTCGGTGTGGGACTCGAACGGCGGGCGGACGATCACGTCTTCGGTCGCGATGCTGCCGGGCGTCGCGACCTGGTAACGGATGCGCCAGCCGTCGGGCGCGGCGACTCGGTGCTCCATCGGGTGGCGGGCACCGGCGGCGACGACGGATCCGGTCCGCTCGACCACCTCGGCGACCGTTCCCGACGACGGCCCGCCGGGCTCGTCATCGCGGACGAGCTCCCGCACCGCCGTCGCAGCGGCGATCGACACCGCCGCGACCGCCGCGACGATCACCGGCCACGCGATGCGGGGCTCCCGCCGGCGCGTTCGGCGCGTCGAGCCGCCTCGGCTGCTACCGCGCGTCGACAGGGGCGTAGTCGCGCGACTCCGGGCCGGAGTACAGCTGACGGGGGCGGGCGATCTTCGAGTCCTGCTCGAGCATCTCCTCCCAGTGCGCCAGCCAGCCGGACGTGCGGGGGATGGCGAACAGCACCGGGAACATGTCGACCGGGAAGCCCATGGCCTGGTAGATGAGCCCCGAGTAGAAGTCGACGTTCGGATACAGCTTCCGGCTCGTGAAGTACTCGTCGGAGAGGGCGACCTCCTCGAGCTTCAGCGCGATGTCGAGGAGCGGGTTCTTGCCCGTCACCTCGAACACCTGGTCGGCGGTCTTCTTGATGATCTTCGCCCGGGGGTCGTAGTTCTTGTAGACGCGATGGCCGAAGCCCTGGAGCCGGCCACCGTGCCCCGACTTCACGCTCTTGATGAAGTCGTCGACGTTCTCCATCGAGCCGATCGACGTCAGCATCCGGATGACCATCTCGTTCGCGCCGCCGTGGCGGGGGCCGTAGAGGGCCGCCGCAGCCGCCGCGCACGACGTGTACGGGTCGGCGTGCGACGAGCCGACGACGCGCATCGCCGTCGTCGAGCAGTTCTGCTCGTGGTCAGCATGGAGGATGAACAGCACCTCGAGCGCCTGCGCCAGCACCGGGTTCTCCCAGTGGCCGCCGACCTCCTCGATCGGCTTCGGCGAGAACATCATCCGCAGGAAGTTGGCCGCGAAGCCGAGGCCGTTCTCGGGATAGATGAACGGCATGCCGGAGTAGTACCGGTAGTTGAGCGCGGCGAGCGTCGGCATCTTGGCGACGAGGCGGACGATCTGCTTGTAGCGGCAGTCCTTGTCGTCGATGTGCTTCGCGTCGTCGTAGAAGGTCGACAGCGCCGCGATGCCCGACACGAGCATCCCCATCGGGTGCGCGTCGTAGTGGAAGCCGTCGACGAAGCGCTTCCGCATGTTCTCGTGGAGGAACGTGTGGATCGTGATCTTGTGGGTCCACTCGTCGAGCTGCTGTCTGTTGGGCAGCTCGCCGTGGAGGAGCAGGTACGCCACCTCGAGGTATGTCGACTGCTCCGCCAGCTGCTCGATCGGGTAGCCGCGGTAGCGGAGGATCCCCTCGTCGCCGTCGAGGTAGGTGATGGCGCTCTCGCACGCTGCGGTCGCCATGAAACCGGGGTCGTAGAAGAACACGTCGGGCAGGCCCTTGCGCCACCCGGCGGAGTCGATGCCCCCGTTGGTGATCGGGAGCTCGAAGGTCTGGCCCGTCCGGTTGTCGGTGATCGTGATGGAGTCGGCCACGGGTCGGATGCTACCGACCCGTGGGACCTTCGACCCCAGCCGATGGTGATCAACGGCCGGTGCCGGGGGGTGGGTCGATGGCCGATCCTGAGATCAGTTCGACACACCCCAAGGAGAACAGCAATGAAGAAGGTCTTCCCGATCCTGCTCATGGTGCTCGGCGTCGTGTTCCTCGCCGCCGGTGCCTACACCACCTTCCGCGGCTACGACGCCAAGGATCAGGTCAAGGACGAGCTGCACCGCCAGAACATCGTCACCCCCGAAGATGCGTCGCTCCCGAACGTGCGGGTCCACGACGTCGCCTCGGCGCAGTCGATGGCCGACATCATCGACAAGCACGCCCTCGAGTCGACCGGCGGGCTGACCTACTCCGAGATGGGCCGCTTCGCCGTCGCCAGCGGTGACCCCGCCGGCACCAGCGACCCCGAAGAGGCGCTCAAGGGCGCCGACGGCAAGCCCGTCGCCAACCCCCTCCGCAACGTCGCCTTCCAGGCCTCCACGCTGCGCACCAGCCTCTACACCTCGATCATGGCCTTCAACGTCGCCGACCTGGTGATGGGCCTCGGCCTGATGATCGCGGTCACCGGCATCGCCGTCGGCGGACTCGGCTTCGCCCTCGCCGGCCTGGCCATCCCGACGCTGGCCCGCAAGGTCCACGTCGACCCCGTCGCCGCCCACTGAGCCGGCCACCAACCAACCTCCCCAACCCGAAGGAGCCCCCGCCACGGCGGGGGCTTCTTCGCGTGCAGCCAGCGGGCAGGTGCACCTGCCTGTTCAGCTAGCAGCGACAGTGTGGGGTGGAGCATGTTGCCCGGCTCCTGTTGTCGCTGCTAGCTGAACGACAGCGGGTCGGGTGAGGCCCGACCGTGGTTTCTGTCCCACCACGATGAGATCGTCGGACATGGCAGAACTGCGAACGATCATCTGGTCGGAGCTCCGGTATCGACTGACGTTGGCGCTCGTCGAGTCCGGGCGGCCGATGTCGATCCCCGACCTACTCGACGCGCTCGCGAGCGAGGGACTCGTACCGGCCGGGGCTCGTCCCGGGAAGGAGGTCTCCGACGCTCTTCGCCGGGCTCGGCGTCAAGGGTGGGTGGTGCGCCGGTCTCGCGGGGTGTACGCCGCTGGACGAGTGCCGAGGTCCTCCATGCACTTCGTCCGCCGAGCACTGGCGGAGATCGACGACTGGCATGCACGGCAACCGTCGCGGGCGCCGTGACCGGCAGCGGTACGTTCGTCTCGTGACCAGCGAGGAGGAGCTGCGAGCCCGGCAGCTCGCGGTGATGAAGCGCCGGGCAACCGGGCTGCTCGTCGTGGTCACCGGGTTGTTCGGTGCAATCGTCGTGCTCGGCGACGATCGCAGCGGGTGGGGCTACCTCCAAGCGGCGGCCGAGGGGTCGATGGTCGGAGGACTCGCCGACTGGTTCGCCGTGACCGCGCTGTTCCGCCATCCGCTCGGCCTTCCGATCCCCCACACCGCGATCATCCGGGAGCACAAGGACCAGTTCGGCGCCACCCTCGGCTCGTTCGTCCAGGACAACTTCCTGAGCGCGGACAACATCGCGGAGCGGGTGCACACGTCCCGGGTGGTCGAGCGGGCGGCTGCGTGGATGACGCTGCGCACCAACGCCGAGACGGTGGCCCGGTACGTCACGGACGCGATCGTCGGTTTCGCGGACGTCGTTCGTGACGAAGACGTCCACCGCCTCGTCAACGACGAGGTCGACCGCCTCGTCGACCGCCTGCCCGTCGCCGACCTCGCAGCGCGCGGGATCGAGATCGCGACGGCGGACGGCCGCCACCAGCAGCTGCTCGACGCGATCCTCCGCTCGGTGTCGGGGTACCTCGACGACAACCGCGACGACCTGCGCGCTCGGTTCGCGAACGAGTCGCCGTGGTGGCTCCCGGGTGCGGCCCAAGATCGCATCTTCGAACGGATCCTCGACGGGGCGCGCGCGTGGCTCGCCGCGATCGTCGGTGACCCCGAGCACGAGATGCGCAAGACCTTCGACGAGCGGATCATCTCGTTCGTGGCCCGCCTTCGCGACGACCCGGAATTGATCGAGCGGGCGGACGACCTGAAGCACGATCTCGTCGCCCATCCGGAGCTGAGGCAGTGGGTCGGCGGATTGTGGGGTGATGTGAAGGCAGGTCTGCGCGAGCAGGCCGCGGATCCGTCGTCGCGTCTTCGCTCCCGTGTGGCCGACGCGGTGATGGCCGCGGGCGAGCGTCTCTCGACCGACGAGGCGCTGCAGGACAAGGCGCGTTCGTTCCTGGAGCGAGCGGTGCGCTACGTCGCCGAGCACTACGGCGACGAGATCGGCGATCTCATCACCGGCACCATCGAACGCTGGGATGCGGAGGAGACGTCGCGGAAGCTGGAGCTGCTGCTCGGACGCGACCTGCAGTTCATCCGCATCAACGGGACCGTCGTCGGCGGCCTCGCAGGGCTCGCGATCCACGCCATCGCGGACGTCGCCGGCTGACGCGGCGTAGCGTCTCCGGTGGGATGGACGCAGCCGGCATCGAACACCGCATCCGCTCGCTCCCAGAGCTCGTCCAGCAGATCGCGTACGCCGCGCTCGACGCGCTGCGCTTCGCCGTGCCCCTCGAGCTTTGCGCCTACCTGCACCTCGACGACGGCGAGGGTCCGCAGCTCTACCTCCGCGCCCCCGATCTCGCCTCGATGAACGCCGGGGAGGCGTTCGATGTCTTCACCGCGTTGCGCGACGCGCTCGACGCGTCGGACGAGCGGCGGATCGCGCTCGCGGGTTTCGACGCGGTGGCCATCCGTTCGAGCGGAGAACGATCGCGCGGGGTGTTCGTCGCCGGACGCCGGTCGGAGTCGCTCCGAGACGACGAGGTCGATCTGGTGACGGCGATGGCGGAGGCGATCGGCGTCGCGTGTCATGCCGTCGCGCCGTCGTCCTCGAGCGCGACGGGCGCGCCGTCGTCCATCGTCGAGCCCGCCAGCGTCGGCGTGCGCGTCGACGGCGGGCTCGTGCGCGCCGACGTCACCTTCACACGCGGCGCGAGCGAACCGAGCGCAGGTACCGCCACCGCGCCGGCGACGACCGAAGCGGTCGCGCTCGCGGCGGCCGACGCGCTCGGGTCTGACGCGAAGTTGATCGAGATCACCGAGGGGACCGTCGCCGGCGAGCGGATCATGATCGCCCTGTTCCGCGACGACCTCGACCGTCCGCTCCTCGGCACGGCGATCGTGGGCGCCGATCCGGTGCGGGCGGCCGCTGCCGCCGCGGCCGACGCGCTGGCCGACGGTCCTTCTTTGGGCCATAGCGCATCTAGGTAGAAAGGGGCGGTGGCCACACCGCAGCCTGGGATCTTCGCCCTCGGAACCCGATCGCACCACCACCTCGAGCTCGAACTGACGGGACCGGTCGACCGGCTCATCCCGGCGATCAACCGGGTGCGGGAAGCCGCCACAACGGTCGTCGGCGTGAACATGGTCGTCGGGTTCGGCCCGGCGCTCTGGGCCCGACTGCGGCCGGACGCCGCCCCCGAGGGGCTCTCGGCGTTCGAGACGATCACCGGCGTCGACGACCTCGTGATGGCCGGACGCCAGCACGACGTCTGGATGTGGTTCCACGGCGCTGGTCCCGACGACGTGTTCGACATCGCGCGCCTCGCCGCAGTCGGTCTGCGGGGCGTCGCGGACGTCGTGTGCGAGCGGCCGTCGTTCGTCTACCAGTCGAGCCAGGACCTCACCGGCTTCGAGGACGGCACGGAGAACCCGCCCCTGGGCGAGGCCTACGACGTCGCGACGATCAGCGACGACGACGCCGCCGCCGGCTGCTCGGTCGCGCTGTTGCAGCGGTGGGTCCACGACCTCGACGGGTTCGAGGCGCTGGAGGAGGCCGATCGCGAGGCCGTCATCGGCCGCACCCTGCACGGCAGCATCGAGCTCGACGACCACCGCCAGGAGCCCGACTCCCACATCAGGCGAGTGGTGATCGAGGGCGACGAGGGGGAGGAGCTCGAGGTCTTCCGCCGGTCGACCGCGTTCGGCGGCGTGCTCGAGCACGGGTTGATGTTCCTCGGGTTCACGAACGACTGGCGGGTGCTCCATCGCATGCTCGAGCGGATGGCCGGACTCGACGACGGCGTGCGCGACCGCCTCACCCGGTTCTCCACACCCGTGGCGAGCGCGTGGTACGTCGTGCCGTCGCTCGAGCACCTCCGTGCGCTCGGCGACGGTTCGTCTACTTGAACTGGAGGGTGCCGTCCTCGAAGTCGGCCGCCGGCAGCACCTCGCGCTCGACGTTGTACTCGTGGAGCAGGCGCCACGGGTCGCGATCGCCCTGCTTCGGCATGAGGTGGAGCGAGCGGGTCAGGTAGCCGGGATTGAAGTTCTCCGGGTCGACCCACGGCCCGAGCGTCATGTCGGCCTCCTCGTCGCGCAAGGCTGCCGTCACCATGGTCGCCCCCCGGTCGTCCATGTGGTGCAGGAGCCGGCAGACGAAGTCGCCGATGAGGTCGGCCCGGAGCGTCCAGCTCGCCCGGAAGTAGCCGAACACGTAGGCCATGTTCGGGATGCCGGTGAACATGATCCCGCGGTAGGTGACGGTGTCGGCCGGGTCGACCCGCTCGCCATCGACCTCGAGGGGCAGATCGCCGAGCGGGCTCAGGTCGAAGCCGGTCGCGGTGATGATCACGTCGGCCTCGAGCGCCCTTCCGGACTTCAGCAGGATGCCCGTCTCCGTGAATCGCTCGATGTGGTCGGTGACGACGGAGGCCTTCCCGGCCCGGACCGCCTTGAACAGGTCGCCGTCGGGAAGCACCGCGATCCGCTGCTGCCACGGCCGGTAGCTGGGGTTGAAGTGCTTGTCGATGTCGAAGCCCTCGGGCAGCAGCGGCCGGATCTGCTCGAGCAGCCCGGCCCGCACGAGCTCCGGCTGCTCGACCGACAGCTTCGTGATCATGTCCTGGTCCTGGAAGATCTTCCGGCGGACGATCTCGTGGGTCCACTCCTCGGGGATGTCGAGGGAGCGGAGCGTGTCGGCGAGCTCGTTGGTGTTCGGCCGTACGAAGAAGAACGTGGGCGAGCGCTGGAGCATCGTCACGTGCTCGCAGTCGTAGGCGATCGCGGGGATGAGCGTCGCCGCGGTGGCGCCGGAGCCGATGACCACCACGCGCTTCCCGGTGAGGTCGACGTCGTCGGGCCACGTCTGGGGGTGGATGACCTCGCCCTTGAAGTCGGCGAAGCCCTCCCACTCGGGCGTGTAGCCCTTGGCGTGGCGGTAGTACCCCTGGCACATCCACACGAAGTTCGCGGTGTACGTGACCTCTTCGGTGTCGCCGTCGTCCGTCGAGCGCTGGACCGTGACGGTCCACCGTCGGTGATCGGTCGACCAGCTCAGCGCGGTGATGCGGTGCTGGTAGCGGATGTGCTTGTCGAGATCGTTCTCCTCGATGACATCGCCCATGTACTTGAGGATCTCGTCGGCCGTCGCGAGCGGGTTCCCCCGCCACGGCTTGAACCGGTAGCCGAACGTGAAGAGGTCGCTGTCGGAGCGGACGCCCGGGTACTTGTGGACCCACCACGTGCCGCCGAAGGTCTCGAGCGCCTCGAGCACGACGAAGCTCTTGTCGGGGCACTGCGTCTTCAGGTGGTAGGCGGCACCCACACCCGAGATGCCTGCGCCGACGACCAGGACGTCGACGTGTTCCACCGCTTCGACTGCGTTCTTGACCACGCGGTCAAGTTACAGGGTCCGCCTACAGGGTGTAGCGGTAGACGTTCGTCTCGCGGGGCTCGAACCCGAGCTTCTTGTAGATGTGGTTCGCGGCCTCGCGAGACGGGCGTGACGTCAGGTCGACGGTCTTGCACCCGAGCGCCCTCGCCTTGTCGAGGGCAGCTCGAGTGAGTCGCTCACCCAGCTGCTGGCCACTGGCCCCTTTGTCGACGATCACGTCCTCGATCCAGGCCCGCATCCCGGTCGGGATGCGGAACGTCGCGAGGGTCAGGGTGCCGACGACGGTTCCGTCTTCCTCCCTCGCGAGAAAGAGCGTGCTGCCGGGATCGTCGACGATCTCCTGCAGCTGTTCGGCGGTCGGCGGCGGCGACGAGCTCGACAACTGCGGCGTGAGCGTGACGAACGCCGTCACCATCGCATCGTCGACCTCGGTCGCCTCCTCGATGCGGGCGGCCATCAGTCGAGCGCGGGCACCGGTGCCGGCGGCTGCGGGCCGACGTAGCGCGCCGAAGGGCGGATGATCTTGTTGTGGGCGGCCTGCTCGAGGATGTTGGCGCACCAACCGATCACCCGGCTCGACGCGAACGTCGGCGTGAGCATGGTCCGCGGGATCCGGCACAGCTCCATAACGACGCCGGCGTAGTACTCGACGTTCGTGTAGATCTCACGTCCCGGCTTGAGCTCGCGGATGACCTCGATGATCTTCGCCTCGACCTCGATGGCGTACTGCACGAGGTCGCCGCCGAGGCGCTGGGCGACGCTGCGCAACAGCACCGAGCGAGGATCGTCGGTGCGGTACACCGGGTGGCCGAAGCCCATAACCGTCTTGCCGCTCTCGATGATCGGGCGCACGTAGTCGTCGACCCGGTCGACCGATCCGATCTCGTCGAGCATGTCGAGGACGCGGCTCGGAGCGCCACCGTGCAGCGGCCCCGACAGCGAGCCGACGGCGCCGGTGACAGCAGCAGCCAGATCGGCGCCGGTCGCGGTGATCACCCTGCCGGTGAAGGTCGATGCGTTGAACCCGTGATCGACGGTCGTGATCAGGTACTGCTCGATCGCCCGCTCGTGCTCGGGCGACGGCACCTCGCCGGTCATCATGTAGAGGTAGTTCGCCGCGTATCCGAGCTCGTCGTGGGGCTCGATCGGCTCCTGGCCGTTGCGCAGCCGGTGCAGCGCGGTGAGCACCGTCGGCGCCACCGCGGCGATGTGCATCGCGTTGGCGCGCAGCTCCTCGCGTGAGACGTCGATCGACGGGCGGAACCCGGCCGCGGCGCCGATGAGCGAGATGGCCGTTCGCATGCCGTCGAGGGGAAGCTCGGATGCCTGCGCGATCGCGGGCAGCAGCGGCTTCACCTCTGCTGGGATCGCTCGGAGCGGTCGGATCTCCTCCACGAAGGCATCGCGCTGCGCACGGTTCGGGAGCTCGCCCTCGAACATCAGGTGCCACACGCACTCGAGCGACCGCTCGTTGGCGAGGTCGACGGCCGAGTACTGGCGGTAGTGGTAGAAGCCCTCGTATCCCCGTACGTCGCCGACCTCGGTCTTGGTGACGACGACTCCCTTGAGCCCTTCAGGGACCTCGATGGCCGAACCGGGCAGCGGCTGCAGCTGCGCGACCCGCATGAGGTCGCGCATCGACACGATGCCGAGCAGCGTCCCGCCCTCGTCGACGACGGGGATGTGGCGATAACCCTTCTCGCTCAGCCGCTTCCACGCTTCGGTGACCTCCACGGACGGGCCGATCGTGCTGGGCGACTCGGTCATCCACTCGGAGACCTTCGTCGTCGACGCGTCGGCACCGGTCGCGGCGAACCGGACGAGGTCGCGCTCGGTGAGGATGCCGACAGGCCGGTTGCCGTCGACGACGACCACCGACCCGACGAGCCGGTCCTGCATGCGGCCGCTTGCCTCGGCGACGGTGTCGGATGTCGACGCCGTGACGACCGGGCTGCTCATGACGTCGGCCACCGTTCGAACCTTGGACATCGAACCCCCTTGTGCCTTCTCTACCCGATCCTTTCACAACGGATGTCGCTGGCAGTTCGGGCACCAATAGACGGATCGTCCGTTCTCGAACCGGGCCGACCGCACCGGCGTCCGGCACCGCTTGCACGGGCGGTTGCGGCGCCCGTACACCCACGGCTCCTGCGGTCTCGTCGTCGACACCGACGCCGTCATGAGGCGAGCCGCGGTGGCTACCAGCGCGTCGAGCGTCTCGTCGGACACCTCGCGCACCGGTGTGGCCGGATCGACCCGCTCGACGAAAAGCGTCTCCGCCCGCCAGATGTTGCCGATGCCGGAGACGATCGCCTGATCGAGCAGGACGTCGGCGATGGGGCGCTGAGGATCGGTCGCCCGCGCCCGGCGCCGCACCTCGGCGACGTCGATCGGCGGTTTGAGGACGTCAGGGCCCAGGCGCGAGATGCTCGGGTGCAGGACCTCCGAGCGACGGTCGATGAGCTCGACGACCGGAGCGTTGAAGCACACGGCGAGCCGGTCTCCGCACTCGAGAACGGCCCTCGCCTCGCTCCTCGGCCGCCGCCACCGCTCGCCGGCCGAGTACACGTGCCACGAGCCGGTCATCTTCATGTGGGTGTGCAGGGTGAGGTTGCCGGTGCAGCGGATGAGCAGGTGCTTGGCCTTGGCCTCGACCTCCTCGACCGTCTCCCCTACCAGGCGCTCGATCGACCCGCCGGTGATGCGCCGGCCGCCGATCCAACGGCGGAGGACGCTGGCGGCGCGGAAGATGGTGTCGCCCTCGGGCACCGTGGAAGTCTTCCCCGATGGCCGCGCCAACTCCCGTTCCGGATCCCGCCACCGTCCGCCGGATCAGCCGCCGGTTGTGGAACCTGATCGAGCCCATCGCCTCGAGCGTCTACTTCGTGCCCGAGGTGCAGGCCGCCTACGCGGATCTCGGGCTCGACGACTACGGGACGTCGTACTTCGCCAGCCGCGGCGCGTGCATGGGGCAGGTGCCCGGACAGGTGGTCGCCGCGGCGTTCGGCGTCTTCAACCCGTCGATCGTGGTGCCCGCGGTCGAGCGGGCGTGGTCGAAGACGACGGCGGCCGACCTCGTCGCTGCTCGGCTGCGCGGACAGACGGCCGCGCTGCGGCGCATCTTCGACGAGGCGGGGGTGACGCCGTCGGACGAGCAGTTGCGCCGGGCCACCACCATCTTCTGGGACGCGGCGACGGCGGTGGCGGGTTCGCACGAGGGCTTCGCGGGGCGACCGCTGTTCGCCGGCCTGTACGCGCTCGGGTTGCCCGGCGACGGCGGTCTCGGTGACTTCTGGCGAGCGGCCGACGTGCTGCGCGAGCACCGCGGCGACTCCCACGTCGCGGCGTGGGTGGCCATGCGGATGAGCGCGGTGGAGGTCACGCTGCTGACGGAACTGTGGTGGGGCGGGCGTGCGGGGCGCTACATCCGCACGCGTGGTTGGGACGACACCGCCATCGCTGCGGGGATCGCGTCGCTCCAGGACCGGGGGTTCCTCACGCGAGATGACGAGCCGCAGTTCACCTCCGCCGGGGAAGAGGTGCGGGCGGTGCTGGAGGAGATGACCGACCAGGGCGAGACGCTGGTCGTCGCCTCGATCGCTCCTCACGCCGACGAGCTGTTCGCCATCCTCGAGCCCCTCGCAGCCGCGGTCGTCGCCGCCGGCGGCTACCCCCGCGACCCGGCGTCGCTCCCCCGCCAGTAGGGGAAAGCTCAGCGGTAGAGGGTCCAGCCCTTCGGCGTCGGCGTGTACCCGGCGTTCTTGAGGACGGGCTCCAGCTCGACGTCGACGCGCTCGATCACCAGCCGCGCGAAGCGTCCGTCGGCGACCAGCTCGTCGAGCGCGCCGACGGCTTCGGCCTCCCACGATCCGTCGAACGGACGGAGCGCGACCAGGCCCTTCGCGCGGCGCTCGACGAAGAGCGACGGGATCCCGTCGAGGAGCACGACGTACGCGCCCGCGACACGCTGCGGGCGTCCGCCGGCGCCTACCGGCTCCGGCCATGGCACGGCCACGCCGTACGCGTTGGCGGGATCGGTCGCCGCGAGCAGCAGCACGCGGTGACGCCCGCCCTCGGCGCCGGGGTCACGGAACGAGCGGAGCCGGTCGACCGCGCCCGCGACCGCGAACTGCGCGCCGCCGAGCCCGCTGACGAAGTAGCCGCGCCGCACGCGTCCCGAGTCCTCCATGGCGCGGAGGATCGGGTACACCGACGCGAACCCGCCGGCGATGCCCTCGCCTCGCACCGCCTCACGGGTGAGCACCCCGTGGCGCTCGAGCAGCGACGTCGCCAGAGCATGGGCGGTGACGGTCGGGTCGGCGCCACCCCGCTGGACCAGCGACCACCGCCCTTGGCCCGATGGCGGTCCGAGAACGGTGAGCGTGCCGAGCCGCGGCTTGCGCCCACCCTTCGGCTTGGTGACCCGCTTGCGCCCGCCCGAGATCGCCCGCACCGGGGCGAACGAGTCGTTCGTGACCTCCCCTGCCCAGACGAGGTCCCACAGCGCGTCGAGCGTCTCGCGATCCGACGAGCCCGCGAGGTCGCGGAAGAACGCCGTCCCCCGCTCGGCGAGCACGTGACGGATCCGATCGTGCTCCTCGCCCTCGGGAGGTTCGCCCAACGGCGCGTTCACCGCCAAGGGCGAACCGCGCAGGTAGAGGCGGACCTTGCCGTCGTCGCGACCGAGGGAGCCGGCGCCCACCCACACGACCTCGCCTGCGGTGCACAGATCGTCGAGCAGGCGGGGCGAGTAGTCGCGCATGCGGCTCGGAAGCACGTCGCGCTCCAGCACCGACGCCGGGATCGGTACGCCTTGCAGCTGGCTTACCACCTCGTACAGCCGGTCGAGGCCCGACGCCTCCGACCGCACGCCCTGCCACGCGGGGAGGAAGCGAACGAGCGCGTCGACCTCTGCGGGCTCGACCTCCTTGCGGAGCGCGGCGAGTGACCGCTGGCGCAGCACCCGGAGGACGTCGTCGTCGACCCACTCGCGCTCGCGCCCTTCGGGGCGGAACGCGCCCCGCAGCACCCGTCCTTCAGCTTCCAGTCGGGCGAGCACCTCGTCGACGAGGCGGCGGTCGACGCCGAACCGGGCTGCGGGCAGGTCGCTCGTGAACGGCCCGTGGGTGCGGGCCCACCGGCGGACGAGCTGGTCGAACGCATCCGGCACCGGCTCGAGGAACGCGTCCGGGATGCCGGGCGGCAGGGCGACGCCGAGGCCGTCGCGGTACCGGCCCGCGTCTTCGATCGCGACCAGCCGCGCCTCGCCCGCGATGCGGACCTCGATGGCGCGACGCCCAGCGAGCAGCGCCTCGGCGAAGTCGTCGTGGGAGCGGGCGCGCAGCTCGAGGCGGTCGAGGTCGCCCAGCCGGCGGAGCAGGTCGGCCGCGTCGTCCGGCGAGCGCGCCCACCGCCGCTCGTCGAGCGCCTGCAGCTCGTCCTCCAACCGAGCGAGGGCATCAGGATCGATCAGCTCGCGCAGCTCGTCGGATCCGAGCAGCTCGGCGAGCATCCGCCGGTCGAGCACGAGCGCCTGGGCCCGCCGCTCGGCGATCGGCGCGTCCTCGAGGTCGTAGAACTCCTGGACCCACGACCACACCAGCGACCCCGCGAACGGCGACGGCCCGGTCGTGTCGACCGACACCACCCGCACCTTGCGCTGCTCGATGTCGGTGAGCAGCGACACCAGCGCCGGCAGGTCGAAGACGTCGCGCAGGCACTCGCGGTACGTCTCGAGGAGGATCGGGAACGACGGGTACTTCAGCGCGATCCGTTGGAGGTCGGCGGCCTTCTGGCGCATCTGCCACAGCGGGCGGCGCTTGTCGGGAGATCGGCGTGGCAGCAGCAGGGCGCGCGCCGCGTTCTCCCGGAACCGCCCGGAGAAGAGCGACGAACCCGACAGCATCGACACCACGCGGTCTTCGACGTCGTCGGGCGACGGCAGCAGCTGGTCGAGCGGCGGTACGTCGTCGGCATCGGGGAGACGGATCACGATGCCGTCGTCGCCGTACAGCGTCTGCACCTCGTAGCCGAGCGACTCCGCCAGCATCGACTCGATCGCGAGCGACCAGGGTGCATGGACCTGGCTGCCGAAGGGCGAGAGGATGCAGATCCGCCAGTCGCCGAGCTCGTCGCGGAATCGCTCGACGACGATCTGGCGGTCGGTTGGCAGCACGCCGCCGGTGACCTCGCGCTCCTCGTCGACGAACGCCCGGAGGTTCTTCACCGCGAGCGCGTCGAGCCCGCCCTCCATCAGCTCCTCGTCGGACTTGGCGTCCATCGTCCGCAGGAACTCGCCGAGCGCGCGGCCGAGCTCGTACGGGCGGCCGATCCCGTCGCCCCGCCAGAACGGGAGCTTGCCGGGCTCGCCGGGCGCAGGCGTCACCATGACCCGGTCGCGGGTGATCTCCTCGATCCGCCACGTCGTCGCGCCGAGGACGAACGTCTCGCCCTCACGCGACTCGTACACCATCTCCTCGTCGAGCTCGCCGACCCGCCCGCCCTCGGGTGTGAAGACGGTGTAGAGCCCGCGGTCGGGGATCGTCCCGCCCGAGGTGACGGCAAGGGTGCGAGCTCCTTGGCGCGGGGTGAGCACGCCTTCGATGCGGTCCCACGTCACCCGGGGGCGGAACTCGGCGAACTCGTCGGACGGATAGCGGCCGGCGAGCATGTCGAGCACCCCCTCGAACACCGACCGGGCAAGGTCGGCGAAGGGATACGCGCGGGTCATCGTCTCGAAGACCTCGTCGACCGTGACCTGCTCGTCGGCCGCGACCATCGCCACGATCTGCTGGGCCAGGACGTCGATCGGGTTCCGCGGAACCCGCGTCTCCTCGATCAACCCGTCCTGCATGCGCTTCGCCGTGACGGCGGACACGAGCAGGTCGCCCCGGAAGCGCGGGAACAGCTTGCCCTTCGACGGCTCGCCGACCTGGTGCCCGGCACGCCCGACGCGCTGCAGCCCCGACGCGACCGACGGCGGTGAGGCGACCAGCACGACGAGGTCGATCGAGCCCATGTCGATGCCGAGCTCGAGCGTCGAGGTCGCCACCAGGCCTGGCAGCTTCCCCGCCTTGAGCGCGTCTTCGATCTCGAGCCGCTGATCGCGGGCGATCGACCCGTGGTGGGCCCGCACCAGCTCCTCGCCCGCGAGGTCGTTCAGGCGGCCGGCCAGGCGCTCGGCGAGACCGCGACCGTTCACGAAGATCAACGTCGACGTGTGGGTCTTGATGAGCTCGAGCAGCACCGGGTCGATCGACGGCCAGATGCTGTTCCGCACGGTGGGATCGCCCGCGGCCGGGCCCGACAGGACCTCGCCGTCCTCCTCGTTCGCCAGCTGGGCCGGCCGCCCGAGCTCGGCCATGTCTTCGACCGGGACGACGACCTCGAGCTCGAGCTGCTTGCGCACACCCGCGTCGACCGCCGTGACCTCTCGGCCGACACCGCCGAGGAAGCGGGCCACCTCGTCGAGCGGGCGCTGCGTCGCCGACAGCCCGATGCGTTGGAAGTCCGGCGCGACGCGCTCGAGACGTTCGAGCGTGAGTGCGAGGTGCGCGCCCCGCTTCGTCGCCGCCACCGCGTGGATCTCGTCGATGATCACGTGCTCGACCGACGTGAGGATCTCGCGCGCCTGCGACGTGAGCATCAGGTAGAGCGACTCGGGCGTCGTGACCAGGATGTCGGGCGGGTTGCGGACGAGCTCGCGACGCTCCTTCGACGACGTGTCGCCGGTGCGGATGCCGACCCGGACGTCGTTGACGTGCTCGCCCAGCCGCGCGGCCTGGTTGCCCATGCCGATGAGCGGTCCGCGCAGGTTGCGCTCGACGTCGTAGGTCAGCGCCTTCAGCGGCGACACGTACAACACCCGGCAACGCTTCTTCTCGTCGTCGACCGGCGGACCGGTGAGCAGGCGGTCGAGTGCCCACAGGAACGCGGCGAGGGTCTTGCCGGAGCCGGTGGGGGCGAGGATCAGCGTGTGGTCGCCGCGGGAGATCGACGCCCAGCCCTTCAGCTGCGCATCGGTGGGCGCGTCGAACGCGGCGTCGAACCACGCCCGGGCCACCGGGCTGAACCGTTCGAGGACGTCGTCGGTCACCGGTCGGAGGCTACGCCGCGGGTGCGACACCCCAGCCGGGCGGAAGCGCGACCACGGCGACGGTGACGTCGAGACGCGAGAGCACGTCCTCGACGAGCGCGCCGAGGTGGAGCTGGCCGGCGGCAGGCTGCAGCTCCGCGCTGAGGACGACCAGGTCGGCGGAGTACTCGCGAGCGGCGTCGACGATCGCCTGTGTGCGGTCGCCCGCCTCCTTGACCACGGTGGTGACGTCGGCGCCGAGACGTCCGGCCAGGTCGGACGCCTCGGCCAGGATGCTGAACGCGACCTCCTGCGATGCCGCACCGTCGCTCACCACGTGGACGGCGAGCGCCTCGGCCTCGGTGTGGGCAGCCAGGCTGAACGCGAACTCCTGCGCGGCCCGGTTCGGCTGCGTCCCGACGACCGGCACGAGCACGCGGTCGAACCCGGTCGAGCGCCCCTTGCGGTCCGCGGTGTCCCACACGAGCAGCACCGGCACCGGCGACCGCGCCGCGAACGCCTCGGTCAAGGGCGCGAGGAGCTCGTCACCCCGACGTCCGTCGCGAGCTCCCATGCCCACGATCCCGTACCCGAGGGCGACGTGGTCGAGCAGCGCCTCCACCGGGTCGTCGCCCTCGACCGCTTCGACGTCCACGTCGGCACCGGCGTCGTCGGGAAGCGCCGCCTCGAGCAACCGCGCCGCGGTCTGCCAGCCGTCGCCCTCAGAGATGGGCACGAGCACCCGCCCCGGCCGCACGAGCACGTTCGCCGACAGGGTCTCCTCCCGCTCGAGGCGCAGCTGCTCCTCGGGCGAGCCGCGCCAGTTGCGGGCGAGGAGCCGGAGCATGGGCGGCGCTGCCATCGAGGTGACGATCGCCATGAGCACGACGACGGTGTAGGCGCGGTCGTTGAGGATCCCGAGCGAGAGGCCGACGGTCGCGATGACGATCTCGAGCGCGCCGCGCGCGTTGAGCCCGATGCCGAGCGCGAGGCTCTCGCGGTTGGCGAGCGCGGCGAGCTTGCCGCCGATGAAGGCGCCGAGGAACTTGCCCGCCGTGGCGACGAGGATCACGACGATCGCCCAGAAGATGACGTCGAGACGGGCGAGCAACGCGAGGTCGACGCGCAGGCCCGCGGTGGCGAAGAACAGCGGAGCGAAGAACGCGCTGGTGGCGGCTTCGAGGTGGTGGAGGACGCGCCCGTCCTGGAACCGGGAGCGGCTGAGCACGATGCCCGCGACGAACGCGCCGAGCACCGCCTCGACGCCGAGAGCCTGCGTGACGGCGCCGGCGCCGACGGCGACGACCAGCGCGGCGGCGAGGCCGCCCTCGACGCCGGACCGCTTCGCGCGAACGCGGCGGAGCAACCCGTCGACCGCCTGCTGCCCGACGGTGAAGGCGAGTCCGAGGAACAGGGCCATGCCGACGAGGGCGAAGATCAGGCGATCGGGTGCGAACTCCCCTTCCTTCGCGATCCCGGCGATCGCGCCCAGGATGAGCCAGCCGACGACGTCGTTCGCCATGCCGGCGGCGAGGATGACCTGACCGAAGTTGCGCCGCGTCATCCGCAGCTCGCTCAAGATCTTGGCGATCACCGGCAACGACGAGATGCTGAGAGCGGCCGCGATGAAGAGCGCGAAGACGCTGCGCTGGTCGGCCTCGGCGACGAACGAGAGCGGCAGCGCGAACCCGACGGCGAGCCCGAGGGCGAACGGGATGATCACGCTCGAGCCGGCGACGAAGACGGTGGCCCGCCCGAGTTGGCGGATCAGCTTGAGATCGGTCTCGAAGCCGGTGACGACGAGCAGCATCACGATGCCGATCCACCCGACGACGAGGAGCATCGCCGACTGCGCCTCGTCGGGCGGGAAGAGCCACGCCGCGCCGCCCGGCCACAGCTTCCCGAAGACGGTCGGGCCGAGGACGAGACCGGCTGCGAGCTCGCCGACGACGGCAGGCTGGCCGACCCGCTTCATCGCCGCACCGAAGAGGCGCGCCACCGCGAGCAGGACGAACAGCTGCACCCAGAACACCAGCATCTGGTGCTCTTCGATCGAGACGATCTCCACCGGCAGCTGCGCCTACCCGTTCGGTTACGACCGCTAACGCGACCGGCCGGGTAGCGTGGGTGTCCGATGTCGTACGTGCGGTGGGACTCCCGCCCGCAACTCCGTCGCCCTGTGCTCGTCGCCGCCTTCGAGGGCTGGAACGATGCCGGCGAGGCGGCGACCACCGCTCTGCGCTGGTTGCACGCAGCCACCGACGCGCGCGAGTTCGCGTCCGTCGACCCCGAGGAGTTCTACGACTTCACCGTCGCCCGGCCGAACGTGAAGCTCGACGCGGGCATGACCCGCCGCATCGAGTGGCCGGCGCCGACGTTCTCGGCCGCCACGATCGAGGGCGGATCGCGCGACGTGATCTTCCTCGTCGGCATCGAACCGGCCTTGAAGTGGCGCTCGTTCACGGAGTCGGTGCTGTCGGTGGCAGACGCGCTCGACGTCGAGATGGTGTTCACCATGGGCGCGCTGCTCGCCGACGTCCCCCACACCCGCCCGGTGCGGATCACGGGCACCGCGACCGACCCGGAGATCATCTCCCGGCTCGGCTTCACCCGGTCGCGCTACGAGGGCCCGACCGGCATCCTCGGCGTGCTGATGGACGCCTGCGCGCACCGCGGGTTGAAGTCGGCGTCTCTGTGGGCGACGACGCCCCACTACCTCCGGGAAACCGCGTCACCCAAGGCCGCGCTCGCGCTCGTCGAGCGCCTGAACGAGCTGATCGAGCTGCGCCTCGACACGACCGACCTCGAGATCGCCAGCGCGGCCTACGAGCGCCAGGTCAACGACATGCTCGAGGGCGAGGACGACGTCGTCGACTACGTCCGCCGCCTCGAGGAGGACGACGAGGACGACGCCGATGAGGAGCCGTTCGAGATCCCGTCGACCGATCAGCTGGCCGAAGAGGTCGAGCGATTCTTGCGCGATCAGCGGGGCAACTCCTGAACTAGTCATCCCGTGGCATTTCGTCAATGGTCATTCACTTGACCCGGCGCGATGCCCGAGGATCTCAATGAGATGACGGAGCGGGTGGCGCTTCGGGGCGTCTGGAGGGGCACCCGAAGCGATGCAGGGATGTCGATCGTCGAGGTCGTGGTCGCGATGGCGGTCTTCTCCGTCGGGATCCTCGCGATCGCGAAGACGATGGACACCGCGTTCGCGACCGCCGACCGCACCTCGCACCGCTCGAAGGCGCTCGCCGTTGCGACGAAGCACCTGGAGGAGCTTCGTGCGACGCGGTTCGACCAGCTGCCGACGTCGATGGAGACCGGCGCCGATCCGGTCGGGAACATGACGTGGGAGCGGACGGTCACCGACGTGAGCGGGGCGCCGTACAAGAAGGCGATCGTCGCCGTGCGCTGGACGGACGGAGCCGGCGGGCACGAGATCAACCAGACGAGCTACCTGTACCCGACAGCATCGCCTGCATCGGACGCTCCGGCGCCCTCCGGCGTTGTCGGTGTCGGCCCGTCGCTCTCGGCGCTGAGCCAGATCGACGCGACAGGCAGGGGCACCCTCACGTGGACACCGCCGGCCAACGTCGCGGGGCAGCAGGTCGGCCGGTTCATCATCCAGCGGGCGCTGAACAACACCTTCACGGGGCACGTCTGGACGATGACGGAGCAGGAGCCGCCGAACTCGCGCAGCTTCGACTTCTCCGGCCTCGCGGCCGGCACCGACTACTTCTTCCGTATCCGGGCGGTGTACCTGGATGGCTCGCTGTCGCAGTGGTCGCCGGTGCAGCAGGTCTCGACCGCGGCATCCGCAGGCACGGCGGCCTGCGAGGTGCGGCGCGTGTCGACATCGCCCAGCTCGGTCGCCCGCGTCGCTCCATATCCCTCGCAGCTGGAGGCGGCACCCGTGGTGGTCGCCGAGACGAACGGCCGGTGCACCGGGCTGCTCGTCCACTACGACGGGCCGTCCGGCGATGCGACGCCGATCCCGCTGACCGGCAGCGGCGGCGTCCTCACCGCGACCATCTCGAACACGTCGGCCGCGCAGTGGCAGCTCGGGCAGTACGGCGTGGCGGTCAAGAGCGCCACGAACCAGAACTACGGGACGTCGTCGTTCATCGTGTGCGAGCAAGGCACCTGCTGATGCATCGATCGGCCCTCGCCAGCGATCGCCGTGACAGCGGCTTCACCCTGGTCGAGGTGTCGATCGCCGCGCTGCTGGCTGCGATCGTCGGGACGATCATGATGAGCGTCCTCGTGTCGGCCCAGCAGAGCGAGCGCCACCTCGAAGAGATCTCGGCGTCGCAGGAGGAGCTGCGGCGGGCCATCGTCGAGGTACTCCAGGACATCCGCAGCGCCGAGCCGCTGTGGTTCGACGCGGCCTCGTCGCCGGCGCCGGCGCCTGGCAGCGAGATCCGGGTCGTCCACCGTCGTGCCGGTTCGACGCAGCCCACGTACATCCGCTGGCACATCGAGGGCACCGACCTCGTGCGCGACGTCGTGTCCGTCGACGGGTTCAACCAACTGCAGACCGTCGCCCGGACCTACCGGCTCGCCGGTGTCGATCCACTCGTGACGTCGTTCGCCTACGACGACAAGTCGGCCCGCGCGACGTTCGCCTCCGACGCACCGGTCGACTGGCGCAAGCTCAACCAGTGCACGGTGCGGGTGACCGTGGTGCTCCGTGCGGCGCCGCTTCGTGGCCGGCACCCCGTGTCAGTGACGAGCGAGGCCCAGCTGCGCAACAACGCCGAACCACCGGTGTTCTGCCCCCGATGAAGACCGCTTCGGCCAACGCGACGCCGACCGACGAGTCGGGCAGCGTGCTGATCATCTCGGTGATCGTCATGCTGATGCTGTCGACGCTGGCTCTCGCCGGCCTCGCCCGCACGCTGTCGGTCATGAACGTGGTCCGCCATGGGCAGTCGTACGACTCCGCTCACGCGGTCGCCGATGCGGCGCTGCACGACGCGATGTACAAGCTCGACTACGGCCTGAAGCCCATTGCCGGATGGACGGAGCCGCTGACGACGCTGGAGCCCGGGAAGACCTACCAGTACAAGGTCGTGAAGGTCACCGACGACCAGTACCGGATCGATGTCCTGGCGACGCACCAGGCGACGTCGCACGCAGTTCGAGCGGTCGCGAAGAGGGGCGCAGGGCTCGCGCTGTTCTCCGACGACCCGCTCGTGATCGGTTCGACCGGAGGAAACGGGGTCCTCGGGGTGAACCTCACGTCCGTGCTCGACCTGGGCTTCACCGGAACGCCCGATCCCGTCCACATCGGGTCGAACAGCGAGATCCGGGTGGCCTCGGGCGCAGCCGGAACGGGCGATTTCCAGCACACGTTCCTGAGCCGCAGCGGGCAACCGGCGCGGTGCACCGGGTGTCCGCACGAGGTGCGCCACTCGCGCACGTACCCGCTGCGGGACGTCGTCGCCCCGCCCTTCACGACGGCGGCCGACGAGGCTCGCTGCAACGCGCTGAACGGCACCTTCACCGGAGCGATCAACGGCGGCGGCGGCCAGCCGTTCATCTGCCGCCGCGACGTCAAGGTCGGCCACTTCGTGCTGTCGAACGGCCCGCTCGTGATCTACGTGTTGCCCACCGTCGACGCCGACGGCACCGAGACGCACCACTCCCTCGACATCAGCGGCGCTCCGATCAACCTCAACGGCCGGGCCGCCGACCTCCGCATCTACAAGGCCGGGCCGGCGCCGGTGAAGCTCAACGACGACGTCATCACGTCGACGCTCGAGCCGCTCGTGTGCACGACACAAGAGCCGGTGAAGGACCTGTTCGGCAACACGATCGGCTGGATCACGGTCGACCTCGGCACCGTATGCCGCATCACCGGGAAGCTGTACCTCGGCGACGTCAGCTTCACCGGGCTGCTGTACGCACCCGACACGGTCCTCAAGGTGAACGCGGACCAGTGGTGGAAGGGGGCGATCCTGGCCAAGCGGATCGAGGCGTCGGGGACTCCCCTCGTCACCTTGTCGTACGACCAGGGCCTGCAGCGCTTCGCCCTCGACTGGGCCATCACCAGCTACGAACAGATCCCGACGACGGAAGCAGTGGTCGCATGACGCTCACCCCGAACGAACTGGCCGACAAGGAACTCGCGAACAAGGAGCGCCGGCTCGAGGAGGTGAAGGCTCGCCTCGAGGAGCGCGGCCTGCTCCGCAGCGGCGGCCACCAGCAACCGCTGCCCGAGGTGGAGTCGCGCACCATCGTGCTCCCCGACGCAGGTGACGGCGGCGTCGGCACCGCCAGCGCCATCGTCGTGGCCGGTTCGCCGTGCATCGACGTGCCCTGCCCAGCGTGCGGCCCGACGTCGACCCGCGCCGTCCCGGTGAACCGCACCCGCTTCGACTGCCGCTCGTGCGGCGAGTCGTGGCGGTGGTCGATCTGCTCGTCGTGCGATCGTCTCGCGGTGACGAGCGAGTCACTCGACGGCTGGGAGTGCCGTGGATGCGGTGGCGTCACCCGCTCGTGGTGGCGTTCGACGCTGCCGACGATCGAGCCGGCTCGGATCATTCAGCGCCGCACGGTGCAGCTGACCGCGCTCCAGGTCGCTCACGGCCAAGCGGTGCACAGCGAGACGTCGAAGCGGCGCAGCCGGGTGGTCGCTGCGGTCGTTGGCGCCGCCGTCATCGCGGTGGCCGGACTCGCCATCGTCGACTCGGCCAGCGGTATCGGTGCCAAGGGCGCCGCGTGCGGCGAGTTCCGTCGCCTCGTCGACGACGCGGCCACCGGTCGCCTCACGCCGGCCGACCTCCAATCGCGACTCGACGCCATCGCCCATCGCGCTCGCGGCATCGTTGGCCTCGAAGAGCCCGCCACGACCATGCGGGCCGACGCCACGCTGAGCAGTGTCACGTTCCAAGCCGCGAAGACCCAGTTCCTGGAGGCGTGCCGGGGAGGATGACGGACTAGTCATCCTGTGCGGTTGGCTAAATGACACTCACGCACGATCACTGCTCGTGCCGACACCTAGATCGGCATGGACCGATTTGTCTGCCGCAAGTGCAGCGACGAGGGCTTCACGTTGGTCGAGCTCGTCGTCGCGCTCACGATCCTGGCGGTCGGGATCGTCGGTGTGATCGGCGTGACGAACAGCGGCTTCCGCGTCGCATCGGCCGCCACGTTGAAATCGAAGATGGTCGCCAACGCGACCAAGGAGATCGAGGCGCTCCGAGCGATCCCCTACAACGAGATCGCTGACGGCTACATCGACCAACCGCGCACCGACAACGGCGTCACGTACCAGTTGCAGCGCGCGATCACGACTGCGCCGGGGAACGACAAGCACAAGGTCGTCACCGTCGCCGTCATCTGGACGGAGGCCGGCAGGGTCAACGAGGTCCGCCAGGCGAGCTACCTCTATCCCGGCGGCGTCGGTCTCGCGACAGCGGGGTCGACCACCACCGTCGTCTCCAACTGCACGCCCGACGCTCCGAGCAGCCTCACGGTGGCGCAGGTGTTGAGCGGCACGGCGCTCCAGGCCGCGACGTCGCTCGACCTGTCGTGGACCATCTCCACGACGGGCTGCCCCGTTGCCAGCTACGTCATCCAGTACAAGGCGCTGACGAGCTCGACGTGGAGCGAGGTCACTCGTTTGGCGACGTCGCGCGAGTGGCGGGTCACCGGTCTCGTCGCCTCGACCACCTACCAGTTCCAGGTGCTCGCGAAGGCGCCCGGCGGGAAGCTCTCGACCCCGTCACCGATGGTCACCGCGTCGACCGCGGCCATGATCGGCGCCAACTGCACGATCGGCACGATCACCGTGACGCCGTCGGCGGTGAAGAAGATCAACGGCTCGCCGACCGGCAACATCGAAGCCGCTCCGGTCGTGGCGATGCCCGTGAACGGCACGTGCGCGAGCTTCGACATCGTCTACAAGAAGATCCTCGCCGGCTCGACCATCACCGCGCAGATGACCGTTGCGAATGGCGTCAACACGGCTACCGCTACCGCGCAGGGGCCGTGGGATGTCGGTAGCCGCTTCGTCGACGTCGTCGAGCGGTCGAGCCGCACCAAGGTCGGCTCCGTGCTGCTCGTGGTGTGCGAGCACAACGTGAAGGACTGCTCGTGATCGGCGCCATCGCGCGTGTCACATCGGCCGCTCGCTCGCGCCGACGCGACGACGCCGGCTTCACCGTCGTCGAACTCGCGATCACGATGATGATCGCGGCGATCGTGTCGGTGGCCATCACCGGGATCCTCGTGAGCCAGTCGAACGCCGAGCGTCACGTCACGCAGTTCACGGTCAACCTCGAGCAGGTGCGGCAGGCGATGGTCGAGATGCAGCGCGATCTGCGATCAGCGGAGCCGCTCATCGGCATCGGCGCGACCGTCGACATGCGCTACAAGCTCGACCTGAAGATGTACGACACGATCACGTCGACCACGCCGCGCCATGTGCGCTGGCGGGCCGACACGGTCAACGACGAGCTCGTGCGCGAGGTCCTCGACGCCAGCGGCAACGTCACCGCGACCACCTACAGGCTGCGCGGCGTCACCAACCTCGACCCGACCGAGCCCCTGTTCCGGTACTACCCCGCCGGCCCCGATGCGGCGCCGTACGTGCTGTCCACCCAAGGGCTCACGCCGGGTGACGTCGCCTACTGCGCCGTCCGCGTCCGCATCGATCTGCGCGCCCTCCCGACCGGTGGACGCCAGCCGGTGCGCCACATCTCGGAGGTGCAGCTGCGCAACAAGCTGCCGGGGGCCGACGAATGCCCCAGGTGACGCCCGTGACCACGAGCCGGCGCCGGTGCGCCGGTGACGAGGGATCGACGCTGATCCTCGCCATCACCGTGATGATGATCCTCGCCACGCTGACGATGGCTCTGCAGGCGCGGACGCTGTCGTCACTCAAGATGATGCGCCACTCGCAGGACTCCGACGCTGCGCTCGCCGCGGCCGATGCCGGTCTGGCCAAGGCGGTCTACCGGATCGAGAACGGTCAGGTGAACGACTGGTTCGAAGACGGGTATCCCGGCTGCCCGTGGGACGACCTGACGTCGTGCGAGAACGCGAAGTGGCCCAACAAGTACCGCTTCCAGGTGCAGCGGGTCGGCGGCACGCCGCCCACCGAGTTCATCGTGTCCGTTCGGGGCAAGGTGGGCGGCGGCGCCAAGGCGATCCGTGCGCTCGTCACCCGCGACGCGCTCTTCCCGTACGCCCTCTTCGGCTACCAGAACCTCACCATCGACGGATCGACCGACGTCGGCAACGTCATGCAGTTCTCGGTGGCCGGCGCCGTCGACGCGTCGTCGGTCGGTGTGCGGATCGGGTCGAACGGGATGATCACCTGCCGCGGGAACAGCGCCACCAACGTCCGCTTCGACTCCTTCGGCGGCTTCAGCGGATGCCCGGCGAACCAGTGGACCGCGATCGACCAGAAGCGACCGCGCCTCGACATCGACCCCCCGCCGATACCGAACCGCGCCTGCCCGACCGACGGCCGCACCTTCGGCACCACCGTGACGATGCAGTTCACCCTCGCAGCGGCGACGCAGATCAACGCGTTCCTCCAGGGCAACCCGTTCGGCGCCCTCATCTCGGCCGCCCAGACGGCCGGGCTCTCGACGGTTGGGCTGCCGGTGCAGGTGATCGACGGCACGGGTGGCCCGTTCATCTGCCGCCGCTCCGTGACGTTGAGCGGCATCGTCATGACGACGGGGTCCACACCAGTGCAGATCTACGTGCTGAAGACGACGAGCGGCGCGTGCAACACCCTCGACATCAGCGACGCGCTCATCAACTCGACCGCCGCGGCGGGTCAGTTGCTCGGCAAGGCCCGGATGTTCCAGATCTACAAGGACGGGGACTGCGACCTCACGATCGGCAGCGGCAACACCTCGGACACGCTCTCCTACAACGGCGTGCTCTACGCACCCGACAGCGTGATGACCGTCAACGGCGGCAAGCAGTTCCAGGGGTCGATCATGGTGGGCCAGATGAAGATCAACGGCGGCCCGAACATCATCATCAAGTGGGATGACGATCTGAAGACGTACTACGGACAGAAGTGGCGCGTGTCGAGATATGCAGAGGTGAGCAACTCCGACCTCAACTTCACGGGACCGTGATCACGGTGAGCGACGACCACGCCGACGCGATCGGTATCCCGTCGGCGATGGCTCTGGCGGGCGAGTCGTCGACCGATGCTCACGAAGCGATGCCCGAACCGTCGACCGGGTCGGCGGAGCCGTCGATCGACGAGGTGCGGGCGCGCCTGGCCGCACGCGGGCTGCTCGCCACGTCGCCCCGCATCGAGGTCCCGAAGGAGCCCCGACCGGAGGGCGCCGAGCCGATCAACCTGACGACCCTCGACACGTTCGACGCAGGCAGCCACTGGGCGGACGACGAAGCCGACGAGTGGGACGTCGAGCCCGGCCTCGAAGAGGTCACCGTCCGCTGCCCGCAGTGCCGTGACGTCTACTTCCGCCCGCTGGAGTCGACGCGCTTCGCCTGCCCGTCGTGCGATCGCGCCTGGCGGTTCGCGGTCTGCGGTGAGTGCGACGTGCTCGCGTTCACGATGGAGCGTCAGGAGAGCTGGCGCTGCGGCTCGTGCGGAAACCACAACCGCTCGTGGTGGCGCACGCCCACTGCGCAGAAGACCGCCTTCGACGTCGTTGCCCGCCGGAAGCACCAGGCCATCGAGGTCGAGCGCAAGCTGATTCGCGAAGGCATGAAGAAGCGGCGCTGGAAGCTCGTCGCTCTCGCGGTGTGGGCAGCGATCGCCGCGATCGGGGTGATCGTTGGGGTCCGCATGGCCGAGCCTTCGACAGCCGCGGGATCCGAGGTCGCGTGCCGCCACTTCGACGCCATCCGAAGCGGGCTGGCGAGCGGCACGCTCGATCGGGCCGGACTCGACCGCGAGTTGGAGAAGCTCCACACCGAGGCTCAGGGCGCAGAGGAGGTCGTCCAGAAGGCGGTCATCGACCTCCGGGCCGCGACCCCGGGGACGTCCGAGTTCCTGGTCGCCCGAACCACCCTCGCCGACGCCTGCGACTCCCTCAGGCGCTGAGGAACTAGCTCCGGATCCCGAACTTCGCGAGCACCTCGCGCACGTTCGGGAACACCGGAGTGATCGCGTCGGCGACCTCTTGCGGTGACGTGACCTCGAACGCCTGGCGCGCGACCAGGTGGCGCAGCGCGCAGTCGACGGCCTCCACCGACGACGGGGCCAGCGCGCCGACCGCCTGCGCGCCCTGCACGTACACCGATCGGTAGTACGACCCCTGGCGCGACTCCCAGAACGTCATCGGCTCACCAGCCCGGCCGCGTCCGTCGGCGGGGATGTCGCGGGCCATCAACGACGGCGTCGTCCCCTCGTACCGCCCCTCGGCCCACGTGGCGAGTCCCTCGTCGATCCACGGGTCTCGGCCCTGGTTCGTCGACACCAGCCCGTAGAACCACATGTGGGCGACCTCGTGCGACGTCGTCCGACCGATCGTTCCGGGCCCCTGAAGGACGTGCATCGGGTACTCGATGCCTCCGCTCAGTCCGGGTGTGATGGCGAACGACAGCGAGGGCCACGGGTACGGGCCGTACAGCTCCGAGAACCGCTGCACCGACCGCACCACCTTGTCGAGGTACGGGTCGGGTGACTCCGCCACCGACGCCTCGACGCCGACCGCGAACGCAACGCCGTCGACCTCGCGGGACCGCACCGTCATTCGCGCTGCGGTCATCGCCCACTCCGGCACCGCGGACGCGAACCACGCGCCGTCCTTCTGCACGCCGGTGGCGAGCAGCGCGACTCCTTCGGGAAGCCCGGTCACGGAGACCTGGTAGTCGGACGGCACCGAGGTCGACGCCTCGGCGAAGCCCGCCGTCGGCGGCTGCTCCTGCCACCCGACGCCCGGTTCCCACGCGAAGACGGGAAGGAAGGAGCCGAGGCGCACCCAGTCGGCCCCTCGCATGATGCGGTCGTTCGTGGCCGACGCCGGGAGCGTGAGGTTCCAGACGAGGCCGGTCTCGAACCGTTCCCCGGCTCGAACGGGGCGCCGGATCACGATCGTCGTCGCGTCGGGCTGAGACGTCGCCGAGGCGAGGGCACCGTCGACGAACACCTCCATCCGTCCGCCGGCACGGGTGATGCGTGGCGAGTTCGCCCACAGGCGGATGACGACGCGCTCGGTGTCGGCATCGGGGGTGAACGACATCTGGCCCCGTCCGTCGACGACGCCTGCTGCGAGGTCGACGTTCACGGTCCAGCGATACGACGGACGGTCGGCACGCGGCGCGCGCCGCTCGGGCACGGCCGGGCAGGTGAACGCGGCGGCCGTGGTGGCCGGCTGCTCCGGTGCCGGACGCACGGGCGCGACCTGCGCCGCCACGGACGTGGTCGTCGTGGTGGTCGTGGAGGTCGACGACGTGGACGACGTCGAGGTGCTCGTCGAGCCTGTCGACGCGCGCTCCGACGAACGGTCACCGTCGCCGCCCGAGCAGGCCGCCAACAAGAGGAGAACGGCCCACGTGGCGGCGAAACGGCGAGTCATACACTCCGATCATGCACGGGTTGATGCAGGACTACCCCCTCACCACCGTCAGCCTCTTCGAGCGCGCCGAGCGGCTGTGGTCGAAGAAGGAGGTCGTGACGAGCCTCCCCGACGGGCGCCACCGCTACACCTACGGCGATTGGGCGGAGCGCACTCGTCGTCTCGGCGGCGTGCTCGACGTCCTCGGCATCAGCGCGAGCGGGCGCGTCGCCACGTTCGGATGGAACTCCTACCGCCACCTCGAGCTCTACTTCGCCATCCCGAACACCGGGCGGGTGCTGCACACCCTCAACATCCGGCTGTTCCAAGACCAGCTGCGCTACATCGTCGATCACGCGGAGGACGAGGCGATCTTCGTCGACCGCAGCCTCCTCGGCCTGCTGTGGCCGCTCGTCGACACGCCCGAGTTCAAGGACGTGTGGCACTACGTCGTGATGGACGACGGCAAGGGCGACATCCCGGACGACAACCGCATCCTCATGTACGAAGACCTGCTCGCCGAGGCGAAGCCGGTCGAGTTCGACGTCCGCGACGAGAACCGCGCCGCGGCCATGGCCTACACCTCGGGCACGACCGGGAACCCGAAGGGCGTCGTTTACAGCCACCGGTCGACGGTGCTGCACACGCTCGGCTGCATGACCGCCGACGTCCTCGCGGTGAGCGAGAAGGACACGATCCTCCCGGTCGTCCCGATGTTCCACGCGAACGCGTGGGGCCTCGCGCACGCCGGCGTCGCGGCCGGCAGCACGCTCGTCTTCCCCGGCGCCGACCTGTCCCCGGGCAACATCGTCGATCTCATCGAGTCGGAGAGGGTCACCGTCGCCGCGGGCGTCCCGACGATCTGGATGGGCGTGCTGCCCGCGCTCGAGGGCCGCGACGTGAGCAGCCTGCGTGCGATCCCCTGCGGAGGAAGCGCGGTGCCGAAGTCGCTCAGCGAGGGCTACCGCGAAGCGATCGGCCTCCCGATCCTGCAGGCGTGGGGCATGACCGAGACGAGCCCCATCGCCAGCACCGGCCACATCAAGAGCTACCTGACCGACGACGGCGACACCCGGGCGCTGCAGGGCCTGCCCGCGCCGCTGGTCGACATCCGCATCGTGGAGCAGGACACGCTGAACGAGCTGCCGTGGGACAACGAGTCGACCGGGGAGCTCCAGGCCCGAGGCCCGTGGATCGCTCGCGACTACTACGACGACCCGACGAGCCGGGAGAAGTTCACCGAGGACGGGTGGCTCCGCACCGGCGACGTCGCCGCCATCACGCCCGAGGGCTACATCCGCATCACCGACCGCACGAAGGACGTCATCAAGTCGGGCGGCGAGTGGATCAGCTCGGTCGAGCTCGAGAACGAGATCATGGGCCATCCGAAGGTCGCCGAGGCTGCCGTCATCGCACTTCCCCATGCGAAGTGGGCGGAGCGCCCGCTCGCGTGCGTCGTGGCCAAGCCGGGCGTGGAGGTGACGAAGGAGGAGATCCTCGAGCACCTGTCGACCCGCGTCGCGAAGTGGTGGCTGCCCGACGACATCGTGTTCATCGACGAGGTCCCGAAGACGTCGGTCGGCAAGTTCTCGAAGAAGACGCTGCGCGAGCGCTTCGCCGACTACAAGCTCCCTACCGAGGGAGCGTGAACCAGAAGGTCGCGCCCTCGCCGGGGGCGCTGTCGACGCCTGCTTCGCCACCCATCAGCCGCGCGTAGTCACGCACCAACGCGAGACCGATGCCGGTGCCGCGGCGGGAGTTCCGTGTCGCCTCCGCCCGCCAGAACGGCTCGAACACCCGCTCCAGCTCCTCGGACGACAGCCCGTCACCGGTGTCGGCGACCTCCATGCGCACCCGCTCGGAGTCGTCGACGGTGACCGCACGCACCGCGATCGCGGCCGACTGCGGGGTGTACTTCGCAGCGTTGGTCAAGAGGTTCGTCAGCAGCCGGCGGAGGATGCCGGCGTCGGCACGGGCGGTCAGCCCCGTGGGCACGTCGATCACGATCGTGCGGTCGGCGAGCACGGGCGCCAGGTCGGCCACCGCCTCTCGGGCCTCGGGCTCGAGGTCGATGACGCCGACGTCGACCCGCAGGCGTCCGGCTTCGACCGACGCGAAGTCGAGCAGCTGCTCGACGAGCGCACCGAGCTCTGCCGCGTTCGCCCGGATGCGGGCGATCATGTCCTTGCGATCGGCCTCGGCGATGCGGTCCCAGTGGTTGAGGATCGTCTGGGCGAACCCGCTGATCGCCGTCAGCGGTGTGCGCAGCTCGTGGGAGACACCGGCGACGAGTTGACGCCGCATGTCGAGCGTGTGCTGCAGCTCCGCGACGAGCGACCGCTCGAGCTCGAGCTGGCGGAGCTTGGCGATGGCGATGGCGGCGAACGACGCGAAGGTCGACCCGAGGCGCGTCTCCTCGTCGGTGAATGGGCCGCCGCTCCGGCGGCGCACCACGAGATCTCCGAGGCGCCCCGTCTCCGGCAGCGTGATCGGCACCCGCAGCTCGAGCGACACCTCCCCGGCGACAGCCCGCGCTCCGGCCTCTTCAGCCAGCTGCACCTCGCACTCGTCCGCCGCGAGCAGCCGGAGCGCACCGGCGACGATCTCGTGCAGCGCGCCGTCTCGATCGGGCGCCGATGTGACCAGCAGAGCAAGCCGCTCGAGCTCTCTGGCGCGTCGTTCGAGATCGTGGTGGCGCCACGCACGCTCGACGACCGTCGGCAGGTTGCGGAGGTACCCCGAGTCCTTGACGACGTAGTCGCTCGCGCCGGCGCGCATGCAGGCGATCACCACCTGCTCCGACCCCATGCCGGTCACCATGATCACCGCGGGCGGTGCGGGCAGCGACCGGATCTGGCCGAGCACCTCGAGACCGTCGCGCCCGCCGAGCTTGTAGTCGAGGAGGACGAGGTCGACGCCTCCGAGTGCCGCCAGGGCTTCGTCTGCGGTGGCGACGGGGGTGACGCGCATCCCGACGCTCGTGAGGCGTCGCGAGATCAGCTCGCGGTGGTCGACGTCGTCGTCGACGACGAGCACCGACGCGACCCGAGCAGCCAGCTGCCCGTCCGCGCGCACGGCGCCGTCGGACGTGACGACGTCGAAGGTCACGAGGCCCCGGACGGAAGCGACACCAGTCGTCCCCAGTACTCGCCGAGCTGGCGGAGGCCCTTCTTCATCCCGGCCGCCGTTGCAGGCTTCGTGACGTAGGAGCTCGTACCCAGCTCGTAGGCCTCGGTGATGTCCTCGCTCCGGTCGGACGAGCTCAACATCACCGTCGGGATCGATCGGAGCTCGGGGTCCGCCTTCAGCCGGCGCAGCACCTCGAGCCCCGACACCTTGGGCATCCGGATGTCGAGCAGCACGAGGTCGGGACGGCGCTCGCTGATCGCATCGAGCGCCTCCTCGCCGTCGGCTGCGGTCTCGATCTCCAGCTCGACGCCTTCGAGATCGCTCAGAGCGCGCACGGTGAGGAACCGGTGATCCTCGTTGTCCTCGGCCAGCAGCACGCGTACAGGGGTCATCAAGAAACCTCGATCAACGGGCGGGCCGCCGGGCGAACCGCGTCGGAAGGGAAGATGATGCGCACGTGGGTGCCCACGGGAGAGTCGATGATCCCGACCTCGCCGCCGGTCGTCTCGACGATCTTCCGGCACAGCGCGAGGCCGATCCCGGTGCCCGGTGACGAATCACGCGGCGACAGGCGCTCGAAGATGCCGAAGGCCTTCTCTCGATACTCCTGCGGGATGCCGACGCCGTCGTCGACGACCGACACGACGGCGGATCCGTCGTCGCGGATCGCAGAGAAGAGGCGCACGGTGATGTCGGTCCGGCCACCGTGGCGGGCCGCGTTCTCGATCAGGTTCGTGAAGAGCTGGCGCGCTCTCGACGAGTTCATGTGGATGACCGGGAGGTCGCCGGCCTCGACCCTCGCCTCGGGGAACTTCGAGCGGAGGTCGATCGACACGTCGTTGACGAGGTGGAGGAGATCGACGTCCGTGGCGTCGACGGCGACCCGTCCGACACGCGACAGCTCGAGGAGGTCGCTGAGCAGCTCCTGCATGTACAGCGCGGCCTTCTCCATGCGGTCGAGGTAGTGCAGCCCGTCCGGGCCGATGGCCTCGCCGTGGTCCTCTCGCAGGTACTCGAGGTAGCCGAGCAACGAGATGACCGGGCTCTTCAGGTCGTGGGAGATGCCGTAGACCAGCGTCTCGAGCTCCGCGCTGGTGCGTTCGGCCGCGTCTCGCGCGACCCGCTCGGCCTCGAGGAGCGTGGTCCGCTCGAGCACGAGCTCGAGGAAGGCCGCGAGCGACCGCACCATCTCGAGCTCGTCGGAGCCGAAGAAGGGCGAGTACGGACCCGACGCCACCACCAGGTACCCGTCGGCGACCGGGATGGAGATCACCGACGTCTCGTCGTCCGAAGCGACCGCCACGTCGCTGAACGACGCGTCGATCCCCCCGACCAGCGCGGCCACGTGGGGCAGCACCGTCGCCAGCACGCGCTCGCGGTTGTCGGCGGCGATGAGCTGCAGCTCGACTCGCCGCAACGCGGCCTGATCGGGGCGGCGCCAGATCGTCCGGAGCCACATCGGCGGCGCGAACCCGAGCGCGAACAGCAAGGCGCTCGCGGGCGGGAGCACCATCGCGACGATCTTCAGCGCGATCGGCTGATCGGCGGGCGGGACGAGGCCGGGCAACAGCGCGAGCGCCAGGCCCGCTGCGCCGACCGACAGCATGCGCATGCGGTTCCTCGCCACGCCCGGCAGGCCCCGACCGGCCCGCCACAGGCGCCGGGCGACGACGGCGCCGACGCCGGCCCAATCGGCGAGGAACGCGATGGCGTACAGCTGGAACCACCACGGCCGCGTCGCGTCGTCGTCCGGGAAGCGGGGCACGGCGATGGTCGCCACGGCGACCGCTGCAGCCATCGCCACGACCACCACGTCCGCTCGCCGAGGCAGCCGCTCGAACGACGAGCTGAACCGATAGAGCGCGACCGGATACAGCAGGATCCCCAGGAGCACCACCTTCACCGCGACGGCGCTCACGTCGTCCGGTTCGTCCGGAAGCGCCAGACCGGCGAGCGAGATGAGGCCCAGGACACCGAACGTCGCAGCAGCCCATCGGGCAGGTTCGGTGCGGGTCCGGCGGGCCATCGAGAGGCACAGCAGCGCCAACCCCGCGAACAACGCGAGGTTCACGTACTGCATCACCGCCGTGGCCCGCTCCACACGATCGACGCTACGACTGAGGGTCCGCACCGTCGATAGCACGACCGGTCTAGTCCGGCCGCCCGTGCGGGGCGTGTTGCAGCCCGTACCCTGAGGACGTGGTGCGCGTGCGGATCGGCCCTCTCCCGGCGTCGAGCGCCCGCGCGTGGGTGCCGTACGCGTCGTCGGTGCTGGAGGCGCTCGCGTCCGGCGCGGTCGACGTCGGGCTGCCGCTCGACGACGACGTCGTCGAGGCGTTCCGCCGGTACCTCGCCGAGTGGGACGCCCTTGCGCAGCGCAACGGCGACTTCGAGTGGGAGACGCTTGCGGATCGCGACCTCGTCGCCCGCCTCTCGACGGCGTGGCTCGAGCTCATGACGAAGCTCTCCGGCCGGGTCGCCGAGCTCGGCTTGCACGAGGGGCCGCCTGCGGGAGAGGTCTTCTACCACGCCCTCGTGAAGTCGATCGGCGACGCGCTGGCCGCCGACGACGATCCGCTCGGCGAGAAGCTCCAAGAGGTCTGGCCGGCGATCGGCGAGATCGTTCCTCGCGCCGCCGCCGACGAGCCGAGGCGCATCCGCGTCGTCGTCGCGGACGACGCTCGCGACCTCCGGCTCGTCGTTCGCCTCGCCCTCGAGCAGGACGGGCGCTTCGAGGTCGTCGGTGAAGCCGCCGATGGCAACGAGGTGGTCGACGTGTGCGAGCGGGAACGCCCCGACGTCGTCCTCCTCGACCTCGTCATGCCTCGGGTCGACGGGTGGACGGCTCTCGAACGCCTGCGCGAGGCGTGTCCGGAGGCGAGCGTGGTGGTGATGTCGACGATCGACGAGGCGGTGGCCGCCGATCGGGCGCTTGCCTCAGGCGCCGCCGCCTACGTGCAGAAGTCGGTGTCGCTGGTCGACCTGACCGAGACGCTCGCCGCGCTCGCTGCTTGATCCCGCTTCGTGTGACGCTTCGGCGGCGGTCAACAGGTTCCGGGCGACGAGCGCGGCGAACAGCTCGAACAGCCGGATCATCGACAGGTTCGGCACGATCGGATCGGCCGAGGCCCCGCAGAGGGTGCCGTAGAGCGTGCCGTCGGGGGCAGTGATCGGCACCGTGATGTGGCCGCGCACGCCGCCGAAGCGAGCGAGGGCGTAGCGAGGGAACGACTCCGAGAGGTCGCTCGTCGCTCGCGGGCCACCGGCGGCCATCCGCTGGCACGGCGACCCCGCCCAGGGCATCACCATGCTGGCCGGCACCGCGAGACGCCCGCCGTTGGCGGTCGCCCGCACCTCCTGGGCCTGACGGTCGTGGTGGTAGACGGCGACGTAGGTTGAGTCGAACCCGCTCACCCGCTGCAGCTCGTGGAGCATCACGCGCACGCTCGTCGAGTCGGGCGTCTCGAGGGCAGCGGAGGTCACGAGCCCGAGGAACTCGTCGTGCGCGTCGTGCTCGAGCTCCTCGCGGCCGGTCTCGTTGGGCGTGTCGAGCAGACCGGCCGGATCGTCGAGGAGCTCGACGAGCGCCTCGGGCCGGAGCGGGCGGGCCAGCAGGTAGCCCTGCACCTCCTCGACACCGAGGTGGTGGAGGCACGCGAGCTGCTCGAGCGTCTCGACGCCCTCGGCGACGATGGCGAGGCCGAGGCTGTGTGCCATAGCGACGATCGCCGCGATCAGCGGAACGTCCTGATCGGGCGAGGTGATCTCCCGGATGAACGCGCGGTCGATCTTGAGCTTGTCGACCGGGAAGTCGCGCAGGCGGGAGAGCGACGACCAGCCGGTGCCGAAGTCGTCGATGGCGAGGCGGACGCCGAGCCGCTTCAGTCCGTCGAGCGTCTCGTCGAGCGGACGGTCGTCGCTCATCAGCGCGCCCTCGGTGATCTCGAGGAGCAGGCTCGACGGATCGATCCCGGTCTCGTTCAGCACTGCGGCGACCTCGTCGACGAGCCACGGGGTGAGGAGCTGGCGAGCGGCCACGTTCACCGCGACCGAGAAGCGCCCGGTGCCGTAGCGCTGCTCCCATTCACGCACGTGCGCTGCCGCGTTGCGGAGCACCCAGCGACCGATGTCGGCGATGAGATCGCTCTCCTCGGCGACTTCGATGAAGTCGGCGGGGCTGAGCAGGCCGCGGGTCGGGTGCTGCCAGCGGATCAGCGCCTCGGCGCCGGCGACGCGACCCGAGGGGAGCTCGACGATCGGCTGGAAGTGGAGGACGAACTCGTCGGCCTCGACGGCCCGCCGCAGGTCGGCCTCGAGCTCGATGCGCAGCAATGCCGCTTCCTGCATGCCCTCCTCGAACACGCGGTACCGGCCCTTGCCGCCGGTCTTCGCGGTGTACATCGCCAGGTCGGCCGCTTGCAGCAGCTCCTCGGCGTTCATCGAGTTGGTGACGCCGACCGCCACGCCGAGGCTGCCGCTGGGGACGATGGTCCGGCCTTCCACGTCGAACGGCATGCGCAGCATCGACAGGATGCGATCGGCGATGACCTCGGCCACCTCGGGGTCGGCTCGCTCGACGAGGATCGCGAACTCGTCGCCGCCCATGCGGGCGACGGTGTCGCCGGGGCGGACCGCCGCGGCCAGTCGCGCGGCGACTTCGATGAGGAGACGGTCACCGGCGCCGTGCCCGAGGGTGTCGTTCACGCTCTTGAACCCGTCGAGGTCGAGCATGAGCACCGCGATGGTCTGCGGGTTGCGCGCCGCCAGCTGCGATGCGTGCTGCAGGCGCTCGTGGAACAGCACGCGGTTCGACAGACCGGTGAGCGGGTCGTGGAGCGCGTCGTGACGCAGCCGTTCCTCGAGCGACTTGCGCTCGCTGACGTCGCGGATGGTGAGGAGCAGCCCGTCGACGCCCTTCTGACCGAGGAGGTTGCTGACGGTGGTCTCGGTGACGACCCACGTGCCGTCAGCCCGCTGCATCCGCGCCTCGACGAGCTCAGGGTTCGCGGGCGGCGGCGGGGCGCTCCGCACGCCTTCGACGAAGGCCGGCAGGTCGTCGGGGTGGACGTAGTGCGCGAGCGACGCGCCGACGAGCCCTTCGGGCGTCAGGCCCAGGACGTGCTCGGCGGCAGACGACTGGTACCGGATCACGAGGTCCTCGTCGACCACGGTGATGACGTCGGACGCGTGCTGCACCAACGCCCGGAACTTGCTCTCCTGGTTCTCGAGCTCGTCAGTGCGCTCCCTCACGAGCGAGTCGAGCTCTCGGGTCAGCTGCAGCGTCTCGAACTGCGCGATCAGCTGACGGAGGAACAGCAGACCGATCAGGACCACGGCGATAGCGATCGACGGCTGGTCGAGCGTGCCGCGGATGAGCCGCGCCGCGGCCTCGGCGCCGGCCACCACGAGCGGCGCGTACGAGAGCAACAGGTGGAACTCGCGTGCGGGGCGCGGGTCCTGCGCGAGCGGTGTGGCGTCGTGATGCGGTGAGAGCAGGGCGGCCACGACGAGCAGCACCGACCCCAGCGACCACGACAGGTCGTCGACGGTCGTGAGGTGGAGCAGCTCGTCGAGGCGCAGGTACGCGAAGGCACCGTCAGCGAGACCGAAGAGCACGAGCGCGCCGGCGATCAGCGACCACTGCTGCCGGCTGGCCGAACGGACGCGTGCGCCGGCGACGATCACCAGCGCGAGTACGGCGAGGTCTCCGAACGGCGCGGTGAGCGCGACCAGGCGATCGAACGCCAACTGGTGACGCTCGATGAGCGGCTGGAAGAGCGACGGCCAGCTGAGGAACAGCAGACCGGCACCGACGACGAGACCGTCCGCGGCCACTCGCATGCACGTCGCTGCGGTCAGCGCGGGCCGCAACCACTGCACCACCGCGACGGCGGCGGTGATGGTCGCGAGGATGCGGATCGGTACGAGGCCGTCGCTTCCGCCGCTACGCGCGAGGGCCCAACCGAGCGACGCGGCGGCGAAGAGGATCCAGCCCTGGCGCGTGCGGCTCCCGGGAACTGAGCGTCCCGCTGCGTAGAGGCAGGCGGCGGCCGCGAGCGTCGAGAAGATGGGCGGCGCGAGCCGCGAGATGTCGCCGACAACCGCGTCGAGACCCACGAGGGAGTTGTCGTGCCGTTGCGACGCGAACTTCAACGCGGACAGTGGTCGCGCGCCGCAAATGGTCAGAAGGAACTAGTCACCTGGGAGAACACCTCGGCGACGCGGTCGACCTCGGCATCGGTGATCACGAGGGGCGGACAGAAGGCGACCACGTCGGCGCCGAGGGGACGGGCGATCACGCCGAGGTCGAGCATGCCGTCCCGCACCGGGGTCGCTCCGATCGCGGGATCGACCCGGGCCGCCCACACCGCCCCGTCGCCCCGCACCTCCAGCACGCGCGAACCGTCGACGTTCGGTGCGAGTCCGTCGCGCAACCTCGCCCCGACGGCGTCGGCGCGGCCGCACAGGTCTTCCTGCTCGAGGACGTCGAGGTTCGCGAGGGCCGCCGCGCAGGCGATCGGATGGCCGCCGTAGGTGTTGCCGTGGCGGAGGACGTAGTCGCCGTCGGCCTCGAGCGGCTCGCGCACGCGACGACCGACGAGCACGCCGCCGACCGGTTGGTACCCGGACGTCACGCCCTTGGCGAAGGTGACGAGGTCGGGGACGACGCCATAACGCGACCCGCCGAACCAGTGGCCCAGGCGGCCGAAGCCGCAGATCACCTCGTCGAGGATCAGGAACGCGCCGTACCGGTCGGCCCGCTCCCGGAGACCGGCGAGGTAGCCGTCAGGAGGCGGAAGCACGCCGCCCGCGCCGACGACCGGCTCGGCGACGATCGCGGCCACCGCGGAAGGGCCGCCGTGCTGCTCCACGACGGCGTCGACGGCGTCGAGGTCGTCGTAGGGGACCTGGACGACGCCGGAGACGAGGGGGCCGAAGCCGGCCTGGTTCGCCGCGATCCCCGTCGCGCTGAGGCCGCCGAAGGTGACGCCGTGGTAGCTCGGTGTGCGGCTGATCACGAGTGTCCGCTCGGGCTTGCCGTTGAGGTGGTGGGCCAGTCGAGCCAGCTTCATCGCGGTGTCGACCGCCTCGCTGCCTCCGCTCACGAGGAACACGCGAGCGTCGTCCATCGGCGCGAGGCGGCTCAGGCGGTCGGCGAGCGCGTCGGCCGGTTCGTTGGTGAAGCGATCGAAGGTGTGGAACGTGTCGAGCTTCTGGGCCTGGGTGACGATCGCGTCGACGATCTCGCTCCGGCCGTGACCGGCCTGGCAGTACCAGAGGCTCGCGAGGGCGTCGATGTACTCCTTGCCGTCGCGGTCGACGACGGTCGCTCCTCGGCCGCCGGTGATCGTCAGGAACGAGGTGGCGGGTGCGGCCGGCTTCGCGTAGGCGTGGAGGAAGCGGGGGACGTCGCTCGAAGTCACGGCGCTGGGTCTACCAGTCGCCTCCGCCGAAGTCGCCGCCACCGAAGTCGCCTCCGCCCCCGCCGAAGTCGCCGCCACCGAAGCCGCCGAAGCCGCCGAGCATGTGGCCGAGAAGGAGGCCGGTGAACAGGTCGTTGCCACCGAAGAACCCGCCGCCGTACCAGCCGCCGCCGTACCCGGCGTAGCGCGGCCGGCGGTACTCG